>Ga0187892_10000254_pt1 | contig 141818 bp, 116 predicted proteins | sample MA1701073metaG_FD_139345 | JGI IMG/M metagenome (GOLD analysis project Ga0187892, IMG submission 139345) | Bio-ooze microbial communities from a basaltic lava cave in the Kipuka Kanohina Cave System on the Island of Hawaii, USA - MA170107-3 metaG ...
CGGAACCATCACCGTCGGCGCCGGACCCGCCGAGAACGCGGCCAATACGCTGCGAGTCCGCCCCGCGGGCACGCTTGCCGGCGACGGAACGATACAGGGAAACGTCGCCAACGACGGCCTGATTGCGCCGGGTACCTCGACCGGCATCTTGACAGTCGACGGCGATTACGCGCAATCGGCCGAGGGTACCCTGCTCGTGGAATTGGCCGGCGGCGCCCCCGGCCAGTTCGATGCACTCGCCATCTCCGGCGCCGCGCTGGTCGACGGAACGCTCGATGTCGACTTGTCCGGCGGCTTCGTCCCGCAATTTGGCGACGCGTTCGGCGTCATTGCTTCGCCCTCCCTGGAGGGAACGTTCCAGGCGATCATGACCCCGCCGATTTCGTTCGGTTTGCATTGGACCGTCGCCTATAACTCGCTGGGCGTGGTCTTGACGGTCGCCACGATACCCGGCGATGTCGACGGTGACGCGGACGTCGATATTCAGGATTTCTTGAACCTGCAGGTTGGCTACGGGACGACCTCTGGTGCGCGGCTCACCGACGGCGATCTCAGTGCCGACGGAGACGTTGACTTCGAGGACTTCATGGTGCTGCAAGCCAATTATGGTGCGGCCTTCGTCCCGGGCGACGTCGACGGCGACCACCACGTCGATATTCAGGATTTCCTCATGCTGCAAGCTGGCTTCGGCATCACCAGTGGCGCCCAGCTCAGCGACGGCGACTGTGACGGCGACGGCGACGTCGATATTCAGGATTTTCTCATCCTGCAGGCCAACTACGGCGCCGACACCATTCTCGCGGACCACCTCGCCGCCGCCCCATGGCTCCGCGACATCGCCGTGCCCGAGCCATCGACCATCACGCTCGTCGCCCTCGGAGCCGCCGCCACCCTCGCTCATTCATTCCGTCAGCATCGACCATCACGAAGAAGGCGCGCAAGCAACTCCACTCCCGCGCCGAGCATTTATAGCTGCCTACACAGCGGCACGCGCTGCAATAAAAACCTCTCTCCTCTTCCGGGGGCATTGGTATCTACACAACGGCACGGGCTGTAACAAAAACCCCTCTCCCCCATTGGGGGAGAGGGCAGGGTGAGGGGGCTTTAGCTTGCGAGATTCGCCACGAGCCACCGCTCAATTTCGAGAAGTGCAGATACCAATGCGCGCCGTGCGACAGGAAAGGTTGAGGGTGGTCTTCATAAAGAAGCTGGCTGCGCCGACGCGAAAATCTGCCCGCTCAGGTCGCTCAAAAGTCGCTTTCCCAATCGCCCACGGCGCAAAAAAAAGCCGCAGGTCGTGAACGAGCTGCGGCGGTCGCCCCGTGGGGCGTTGCCTGCGAATCTTCTCGCCCGAAGGCGAGGCATCATTGTTGCGAAAAGATTCGCGGGCCAGGATCAGGTACACTAGCGGCTAATGTATCATCGCTGATCGAGCGGTTCAAGTAGTTTTTCATGGGCGCATTGTCGCGTTCGGGAGGGGGCTAGTGAGTGATCTAACGCTCGGACTCGACTTGGGGCCGACCTCGATCGGCTGGGCACTTATCAATGAAGATGGCCGAGAGATTCTCGGCTGCGGGGTTCGAGTATTCCCCGAAGGGGTTGACCGTGACACAAGGGGAACCGAGATTTCGAAAAACGCTCAGCGCCGACTGGCGCGCTCGACGCGCCGCCAAGTCGCGCGACGCGCGCGTCGCAAAAAAAGGTTGCGGCGCGCCCTCGTTGCAGCCGGCCTTCTGCCTTCCTGCGCTGGATTACCACGCGAAGACGCCGAACGGAACGCGTGGGAGCGCGATCAATTCCGCCACGCCGACCCCTACGTGTTGCGTTCACGCGCGTTGAAGGAGCGTCTCGAGCCGCACGAAATCGGTCGAGTCCTGCTGCACTTGGCGCAGCGGCGAGGCTTCCATTCAAATCGCAAGACCGACCGCGCTCGCGCCAAGGAAACGTCCGAGATGCTCGCCGAAATCAGCGAGCTCGAGGCCCAGCTTAACGGCCGAACGTTGGGGCAATATCTACACGAGCTCCGCGGCGATGACCAGGCCAATCACCACCTTGTGCGTCTGCGTGGTCGACACACCAGACGCGACATGTACAAGCGCGAATTCGACGCCGTTTGGCAGGCTCAACAGGCTCACTACCCAGATATGCTCAAAGACGATCTTCAGTTGCGCCTGCATGGAGAGATCTTCTACCAGCGGTCGTTGCACCGTCCCTCCCCCAGCCTGATCGGCCGCTGCGAGGTCGAACCTCGGCTGCCACGCTGCCCGCGCGCTGACCGACGCGCTCAACGGTTTCGGCTCTTTCTTGAAGTCAACAATCTGCGCTTGATTGACGCCGCTACTGGCGTCGAGCGGCCTTTGACCACCGAAGAACGAAACAATCTCTTGGCATACCTTGCCAGCACGAAGGAAAGGACGTTTGAACAAATCCGCAAGAAGCTCTTCGACCGACCCGAATCCATCTTCTTCAACCTCGAACGCGGCGGACGCACCAAACTTTTGGGCATGCCCACCGACGACGTGCTCGCCAAGCCTCGGTTGCTGGGCAAGAGCTGGCACAAGCTCGACGAATCGCTCAAGGACCGCATCGTCGCGGCCATACTGGACGCGGACGAAGAGCGCTTGCCCCACGTGCTCGGCCAAGCCGGAATTGATGCCGCCCGCGCCGACGACCTGCTCGACGCACCGCTAGAAGAGGGGTACGCCAGCTACAGCCTGCACGCGATCAAGAAGCTGCTGCCGCACGTCGAGCGAGGGTTGCCGCTCACCAGCCGCACCGGCGACTCGCCCTGCGCGCTCCGCGAAGCAGGCTACCTGATGCCCTGGGAGCGCGCAATTGAGCAAAAGCCAGAACTGCCGGCACCGCCCACCGTGACCAACCCGTTGGTCCGCCAGGCTCTGCACGAAGTCCGCAAGGTCGTAAACGCCATTTTGCGCGAACTGGTATATCGGCCAGGGCATCGGCTGGCGCGAATCCACATCGAATTGGCGCGAGAAGTTCGCGGAACCGCGCGACAGCGCCATGAGCGATCGCAGGAGATGCGCGCCCGAGAGCGCGATCGCGATAAGGCGGCTGAGCGCATTCGCGAACTCGGCCACAGGCCGACGCGCGATGCCATCAACCGGTATTTGCTCTGGCAGGAGCAGGGTGAGCAATGCGTCTACAGCGGCCGCATGATCAGTGTCGCCCAGCTCTTCGGCGGCGAGGTTGACATCGACCACATTCTTCCCGCCGGTCGCAGCCTCGACGACTCGCTCATGAACAAGGTTGTCTGTTTCCGGTCCGAAAACAGCCAGGGAGTGAATCGAAATGCAAAGGGAGATCGCACGCCGCACGAATGGCTCGCCGCAAACGATCCGGAGAAGTACGAACAGGTTCTGCAACGTGCCAAAAAGCTACCTTGGCACAAATTGAAGCGGTTTGGCCAGCAGTCCCTCGATCTCGAGGATTTTTTCGCGCGCCAATTCGTCGACACCACGTACATCACCTCGCAAGTGGCCGACTACGTCCACCACTTGGGCGCCGATGTGATTTGCCCGAAAGGGCAGCACACCGCGACGCTCCGTCGTCTCTGGGGGCTCGACACGATCCTGTGCGATCTTGGCGACAGCCCTGCATGGCGCGAGGCGCTGGAACTGGCCCGCGGCGAGAAAAACCGCCTCGACCACCGCCACCACGCCATCGACGCCATCGTGATCGCCCTTTCGGATCGGTCACGCCTGCAACGACTCGCCTCGTACCTCGACGCGCGTGACTCGCGCGCGTCCGATCTCCGCCTCGCACCGTGGCCTCAGTTCCGCGCTACCGTGGAAACCGTCCTTCGAGACATCAAGGTGTCGCACCGCCCGCGTCGAAAGGTGGCGGGTGCCCTGCACGAAGCGACGATGTACGGGCCAACTGCCAGCGAAGGTGAGGTGCGCGTCCGCAAGGAGGTAACCGCGCTTAGTTGTTCCGAGATCGAGAGTATCCGGGATCCCGTAGTTCGTAGCTGTATCATGGCAAGACTGGCCAAGTACGGTATCACTCCCGGTCGTGGAGGTGACAAGATTCCCGCGGAAGTGTGGCGAGAGCCTCTTTGGCTCAATGAGGAAGAACAGATACCAATTCGACGTGTGCGCCTCAAGAAGAAAGACGAATCGATTGTGTCGCTCCGCCGCGGTACTGCTCTCGTTAAACCTGGCAGCGTGCATCACGTTTGTATCTTTGAGGAAAAAAAGCAAGGGAAAACCCGTTGGTATGCCAACTATGTGACCATGCTCGAAGCCGCGCGTCGTGTCCGCCAACACGAGCCGATCATCCAGCGCGCCGACGCGGGGAATCCAGATGCGCGGTTCGTTATGTCTCTCTGCAAAGGAGATTTGCTGCTGACTGAGTATCAAGACAACGAACGACTCGTTGTTGTCTCAACGATGGTGACCACCCAAAAGAGAATTCACGTTGTGGACGCCAACGACGCGCGCCCGGGCGCAAAAAAGAAAGACATCGGCAAGACCGCGAATAGCTTGAAAGGGGCACGAAAGGCGAATGTCGATCCCCTAGGCCGTGTGCGCTGGGCAAACGACTGAATTGGCATATCCGAACCCACCGACCTATACTGGTCGGGTGGACGTTCGTGGATCCACGTTGCACGGAGGCGTTCCTTCCACTTTGAAGGACGCCGACGGTGATCAAGCACACGATCGAAATCTCTTCCGCGCCGGTGCACCTCGCCACCGAGCATCGCCAATTGCTCTTGAAGCGCGATGGACAAGTCGTCAGTCGCATGGCCTGTGAGGATGTCGGCATGGTGGTCGTTGACCACCCGGCCACCACCTATTCGCACGGGGCACTCCGGGCGCTGATGGAGTCCGACGCCGCAGTTGTCGTCTGCGGACAAGACCACCTACCGAGCGGCATCCTGCTCCCGTTGGCCGATCACAGCGAGGTCGTCTGGCGCGTTGATCTCCAGCTTGCCGTTAGCCGACCGCTCAAAAAGCGCCTTTGGCAACAGATTGTCGCCGCCAAGATCCGCGCTCAGGCCGAAAACCTTGCCGGCGCACCGGCGGCGCAGCATCGACTGCTGGCGTTCGCAAGCGAGGTTCGCTCGGGCGACACGACCCATCGCGAAGCACAGGCGGCACGCGTCTACTGGCAGCATTGGCTCCTGAGCGAAGACGCCGACGCCCCAGTCACCGACGAACGGTTCCGCCGCATGCGCGATGGTGTCGCGCCCAATTCGCTGTTGAATTACGGCTACGCGATCCTACGCGCCGCACTTGCGCGAGCGCTGGTTGCGGCTGGCCTGTTGACGGCACTCGGCATCCAACACAGGCACCGCGCCAACGCATTCTGCCTGGCCGATGACCTGATTGAGCCGCTGCGACCGATTGTCGATCGCCGTGTGCGCGAATTGCATTGGGTTGGGCAGACTGACCTGGACCAGCCCACCAAGGCTGCGCTGCTGGAGCTCCTTACACTGCAAACGGCAACTGCCGACGACGCCCACGGGCCACTCATGGTGTCCCTACACCGCTACGTCGGCTCGCTCGTGCGGTCGTACGAGACAAAGACCCCGACGCTTGAGATCCCGCGATCGTGCGAATAAGCGGGTATCGCTGTATGTGGCTCGTGGTGATGTTCGACCTCCCAGTCGACACGAAGAAGGCGCGTCGGAACTATGCGCTTTTCCGAAAAGACTTGCTAGAGGACGGCTTTACGAAGATGCAGTATTCGGTCTATTTGCGTCACTGTGCTAGCCAGGAGAACGCCGATGTACACGTATCGCGCGTCGAGCGCGGAGTGCCGCCTGACGGTGAGGTCCGCATCCTCACGATCACCGATAAGCAGTTCGAGCGGATGCGGAGTTTTTGGGGAAAAATCCGACGTCCGCCCGAGTGCGCCCCAGCTCAGCTTCAGCTTTTCTAGCCGCCCCTACCACCTCAATTCACGGCTGCGGAAGAGGTTGCGAGACAAGAAGTGTACCCGATCCCGACCCGCGACCAATCCGCAACCGGAGCTCGGCGCGGGTGATGCGAAAGCGAGTGTACCCGATCCCGACCCGCGACCAATCCGCAACTGTCGACCATGTGGACCGAGTCGCCGCCGAAGTGTACCCGATCCCGACCCGCGACCAATCCGCAACTCATTGCTCGAATCGGCCCTGAAAACGGCCAGTGTACCCGATCCCGACCCGCGACCAATCCGCAACTAGGGCTTTGGCTCGACGACGCGCGCGATAGTGTACCCGATCCCGACCCGCGACCAATCCGCAACTTGGGGCCGCGTTTGAGCGTAGTGCCATGCAGTGTACCCGATCCCGACCCGCGACCAATCCGCAACCACTGCACTGGCCGGAGGCGGAGCGCTGCTAGTATAACCGACCTCAGCCCGCGACCAATCCGCAACTGAGAGGCGTCGAGGGCGCTAAGCGCCTTGAGTGTACCCGATCCCGACGCGCGACCAATCCGCAACTTGGGCCCTGCGACCTGACGTTGGTGGGTAAAGCGGATTGGTCGCGCGTCGGGATCGGGTTCGGTAGCCGATCTAGGGCCGCTGCCGATTGTCGCACGTGGCGAGCACGCTGATCGAAGAGCTTGGCAATTTCGACGTGTGCACGGCTCTCCCTGGCGACGCCGACGGCGTAGCCGCTCGACGCGATCGAGCGAAACCACGGATTTCGCGGATGACGAATCGGTGTTTGGTACGATTGGCTGACAAATCTGTAATTGACTAGGGCGCTATGGGGGGTTCTTCAACATAGGCGTGTTGGTTGCGAAACAGTCGCAGTCGATGCTCGGCGGCTTTGGCCTTCTTGCGATCGCCGGCCGAAAGGTAAAGCCGCTGAGCTTGTTGAGCGAGTCTTGTCGCCTCGTCGAATCGTCCCACGGCGGCGTAGACAACGCTCAATACGTCAATATCTTGCATATCGAGCGCCTTGCGACCGGAGACGGTCTGCGTCATCAGGCGAAAGGCAGCTTCGGGGCGGCGATGGCATGCGTCGGCGGCCGAAGCATGCATCCAGGCAAGCTGCCGAATAACGCCACGGTTGTCGGGTTCGGCTTCCTTCGCTCGGCTGAACGCCTCGAGAGAATCTTCGAATCGACGCTGGTGGAGCAGAGCCAGCCCCAGTTGGAACTGAACTTCGACCCAATCTGGCACATGCTTTAGCGCGATGCGGAATCGACGCTCCGCCGCCTTCCAATCTCCGGAGTCCATCGCATGTTGGCCCAGAAATGCGTGGGCGTTCCAGCTTGATGGATTTAGTTCGACGGCGCGCCCAAAGTGCACCAGGTCGTTCCTCCAGAAACTCAGCTCGCACCAGCTAATCCCAAACAACGCCACCATGGCTACAGAGGTCAACAGCAACTCGCGACGGCCCCAGCGCGAAGCGAGTGCCGCGGCCACCATCGACGAGAGACCAAGCAGCGGCAGAAACATGTGACGGTCCGCGACCGTTGAGACGCCTCCATAAATTCCCGAGACAAGCCCGGAGACGGGTAAGAGCAGGAGCAAGTAGCAAATCGCGCCGGCCAAGCCTGCTCGGCGGCCCAAGAAACCCAAGAAAGATAGAAGTGCCGTGACGAAGAGGCCCTTTCCGAGCGTGATCAGGGCCGTGTCGTTAACGATGGCCGATCGGCCGTAGTCGGAGCATATCGCAAGCGGCAAGAAGGCCTTCGTCGTGTAGAACCATACGACGTCGACAGCCAGAGCAATTCTCGCATCGAGTGAGAGCGATGGGTGTGGCGTGCGTTCGTCGGATTGCAGAAGGACCGTGACTCCCGAGATCAGTACCGCGACCACCAGCATCGGCAGCGCTCGCGTCGCCGCCGATCGCAGAGGTCGACGGAAGATGCCCCAGTCGATGACGATCAGAACCAGTGGCAGGGTGACGGTCGATGGCTTGGAGAGCAGGCTTGCGACAAAACAGAGACCGGAGAACACATAGCGAGCCTTCGTCGCTCGATGTTGAGCGCCTACGCTATTCGCGTCGTCTCCAAAGGGGTAATGAATCAGGCAAGCGCCTGCAAAGGCCCCGGCAAGCAGGTTTTTCGTCTCAGTGATCCACGCAACCGACTCCATGTGCAGCGGATGCAGTGCAAAGAAGAGCGCCCCTGCGAGCGCAGCGCCCCCGTATCCCACGATGCGACATAGGAAACGGTACACGAGCGAAACGCACACAAGGTAGAGCACGATGTTGCCGACGTGGAAGATGTATGGATTCAACCCACGCGGACCGCGGTCGGAAGGGAAAATGGTGCTGGCCCACGATTCCGCGAACCAAACAGTGTACGTGCAAGGAATGTAAAGACCCTCATACGGGGCGAGCCAGATATTGAGCAGCTCAGCGAGCTTCGGCGAACGCATGATGGGGTTTCGAACGATATTGAGATGATCGTCGCCGGTGAGGAATTCAAAGGTGGCCGCTCGGCCTACCAGCAGGGCCGTGGTCGCCAGCAATATCGCCTCGCCGATCCTCGGTGAGTTGCCGAGACGTGCAAACACGGATCGGATCCGATCAGCCACCAATCGCTCCACCTGGCGTCACTCCCCGGTCGATGAGTGCTCGTGCCACGGCCAATGATATTGCCGGGCCGCGAGATGCGCCTTCACTTGCTCGAAACACCGAGAGTTTGACGCACCCAGAACGCGCGCGGTCGCCTGACATGGAGTCAACAGCGCGGCGCCTTCGGCGGCAAACACTGCCATCGGGGATTGCGCTGCCTGGACTCGGCGCACGCAAGACTACTAGAGATCGTCGCGCGTGGCGAACGCCAGATCAGGGTAGCCGGCCTCAGCGAGGCTGGCTTTCTCGGGAGCTTCCGCGGTCAGTGACCGCGGCTACAGAATTGTTCAACGTGCCGCCAGGGTGGCCGCGCGCGGTTTCGGCCGTCGATTGCTAGTCGTCGGCGCTGACGCCGCTGATCAGCTTGATGAATTCGGCGTTGGACTTGAACTTGGCCAGCTTCGAGGTGAGCTGCTCCATCGCATCCACATGGTGCATCTGGCTCAGCGTGCGGCGGAGCATGGTGACGGCGCGGAGCGTGTCGGGGTCGATCAGCTTCTCCTCGCGCCGCGTGCCCGACTGCGTGATGTCCATGGACGGCCAGATTCGCCGGTCGGCCAGCTTGCGGTCGAGCACCAGCTCCATGTTGCCGGTCCCCTTGAACTCCTGGAAGATCAGTTCATCCATGCGGCTGCCGGTGTCGATCAGCGCGGTGGCCACGATGGTGAGCGACCCGCCTTCCTCGAACGACCGTGCGGTCGCAAACAGCTTCTTGGGGATATCGAGCGCCTTGATATCGACCCCGCCGCTCATCGTCCGGCCGGTGTTCCCCACCCACTTGTTGAAGGCGCGTGCCATGCGCGTGATCGAATCCATCAAAAGGAAGACGTCCTTGCCCAGCTCGGCCAGGCGCCGGCAGCGTTCCACCACCAGGCGCGAAATTCGCACGTGGCTTTCCACGTCGCGATCGAGGCTGCTGGCCACGACCTCCCCCTTGACGCACCGACGCATGTCGGTCACCTCTTCGGGGCGCTCGTCGACCAAGAGCATAATCAGCACCACGTCGGGATAGTTCGTGGCGATCCCATGGCTGATCTGCTGCAGGAGGATGGTCTTGCCCGTTCGCGGCGGCGCGACGATCAGCGCTCGCTGCCCCTTGCCCAGAGGCGTCAGCAGGTCCATGATGCGCGTGCCGATCGGTTGCGGACCCGTTTCGAGCCGTAGCCACGATTCCGGGTTAATCGGCGTCAACTGGTCAAAGGTCTTGACCTCGACATACTTTTCCGGGGCGCAGCCGTCGATATCCACGATCTCTTTGAGCCGTGGCCCTTGCTGCTTGCGACTGTGCTGCACCATGCCGTTAATCAGCACGCCTTCTCGCAGCGCGAATCGCTCGATGAACGCCCCCGGGACGAACGGATCAGTCCGTTCGCGCGAGTAGTTGTTCTTCGGATCGCGCAAAAACCCGTAGCCGTTTGGGTGCAACTCTAAGATGCCGGAGGCCGGCACAATTGGCAGCGGTTCTCCGTTGTCGCTAGTCTCCACGTCCTGGAACTGAACGCCGCTGGCGCCCATGCTACGCTGCGGCCGGTAATTGGGGCGCCCGCGAGGCCGTCCGCCGCCACCACCATACCCGGTCCCCGGACCGCCGCGGCCACGCGGGCGGTCGCGTTTCTTCTTCATCATTCTTTCACTCATTGCACCACAAGGGCCGTGGCTTCTGCTAGCGCAACCCTAGCGCCAACGACGAGATCCATCGCCACAACACGTAGACGGGCAAACGGCGTAAACCGCCAACTGCCCAAACCCAGAAGTCAATTCTCGCCAAGTGCGACGAAAATCGCCGCTCCTCGCGTCATGCCGTCGGCCTATGTGCCCACAACACGGCAACGACAAACTGCCCCGAACACGACGGGGCCCGTTAATAGCATCCCAGAGCTCTTCGGCAGGTTGCGGATCTCATAACCCGCGACATCACGCCGTTGGGAAACTCCGAGTTTCAATGCCTGCAAAACGCTGTCCCCCAGCGACAGAACGCTATCAACCGTGGGGACGCGACCCTAAGAGTTATCTGCGCGGGCCGCTACGCCTAGCCAAGTAGGCAGATCGCAAACTAAAGCAATCATAGTCATCCGTCGGCTCATGTCAAGCTTTGAATCCATAATATCAGGTAAATTTGGAGAAAATCTTGCCGTCCAGGCGATTCAATGCGACTCGCCGGACCCCCCTCGGCTCACCGATTGCCGAGTGCCGTCGACCAAGCGGAAAAGCCAAGGTTAAAGGCACATAAACGGTCCAGTTGCGGTGCGGCCAGCCCTTGGACGGTATTGCGCCCCCAATCACTCCGCGGCCGCGAGACGGCAAACCGGTAGATTTTACGCGATCGGCAATTTTTCTCGGAATTCGCTCACCCGCAATGTCCGATAAGAGGCATTGCCTCCCGTTTTGCAGTTCGTCGGTTTTGGCTCGCGGACTCTAGCATAACAGCGCAACCGTGGTAAATGGGAGGCGGCAACCTTGTCATTTCGCGAGTTTTTCGCACCGCAAAAGGGTGAGACGATGCCAGCACTTTCCCGTTTCGCGGCAATAGCTCTGCTTGTCGCCTTCGGTGCCGCCGGCGCAACCGACCTGCCCTCGGCGCCGAATTCGCCCATATCCGCTATCCAGTGGCAGCCGTCGTTCGAGGCCGCGCTTCAGGTTGCCGCGCAGACCGGGCGGCCCCTGTTTGTCCATTTTTGGGCCCCGTGGTGCAGTCCCTGCATGCGGATCGAGCGCGATGTATTCACTCAGCCGGCGATCCATCAGGTGATCAACAGTCAGTTCGTCCCGGTCAAGCTAAACCTCGACGACCACCGCCTGCTGGCCGTTCGTTACCATGTCAGCGCCATCCCCACTGACGTGATCTTGTCGCCGCAAGCCGACCTGATCGCCACGGCGCCGAGTGCGTCCTCGCTCAATATGTATGTCTTCCAACTTAATCAAATGGCGGCGACGGCCCGTTCGATGCTTGGCGCTGGGACCGTGCAAGTCTCTGGCCAGGCCCCGCAGGTCGATCGTTTCGGAGCGTCCGGCGCTTTTGGGGCCGCGCCACCGCCTGGGCCGCCGCAGGGGTATACACCCGGTACAACTCCCCCGCCGGTCCAAGCACACCAGCCTTCATACCAGCCGGTTCAAGCTGCTCCCGACCACGGCTCGCCGGCCGCGCGATATTCAGCACCGCCGTCCTCTCCGGCCGTCTCCCATCCGCCGCTTGGTTTGGACGGTTATTGCCCGGTTCGACTTTGTCAGCAGCAAGACTGGGTCATGGGAGACCGACGATTCGGCGCCATCCACCGCGGCCGCACGTATTTGTTCGCGGGCCCTCAGGAGCAGCAGCAGTTTCTGGCCAATCCCGATCGCTTCAGCCCGGTCGCCTCGGGTCACGATCCGGTAATCGCGTTGGACCACCGTCAGGCGGCGCCAGGCTTTCGCGAGCACGGCGTCTTCTACGACGGTCGAGTCTATTTGTTTTCCAACGAGGACTCGCTTCAGCGATTCAGCCAGAATCCTCACCGTTACGCGGCCGAAATACTGCAGGCCATGCGATGACTTCAGGGGTGATGCGCTCGGCTCGCCGCTCGAAATCGCGGCTCGCCGGCCGAGAGCATGACTTTGCGCGAAGGTCAGTCGTGTTCGGCCCAGTCCCTTGACCGCTCCACGGCGCGCCGCCAGCGGCGGTAACGGGCCTCACGATCCGAGACTTCCATTCGCGGTGTAAACTCGCGGTCGAGCGCCCAATTGCGCGCCACGTCGTGCACGTCGTGCCAGAATCCAACGGCCAATCCCGCCAAATAGGCGGCGCCGAGCGCCGTCGTCTCGGGGACCACCGGCCGCCGCACACCGATCCCCAGCACGTCCGCCTGGAACTGCATCAATGCGTTGTTCACAGCGGCGCCGCCGTCCACCTTCAGCGCCGCCAGCTCGATGCCGGCATCCTGGGTCATCGCTTCCAACAAGTCGCGAGTCTGCCAGGCCATCGACTCGACGGCGGCCCGTGCGATGTGTTCCACGCGCGTTCCTCGCGTCAGGCCGACGATGACGCCCCGCGCGTAAGGGTCCCAGTACGGTGCCCCCAGCCCCACAAATGCCGGCACGAAGTACACGCCATCGGTATCCGGAACGCTGCCGGCAAGTTGTTCCACTTCGGCCGACGAGCGGATCGCACGCAGCCCATCGCGCAGCCATTGCACGACTGCGCCGGCGACGAAAACAGAGCCCTCGAGGCAATAGGTGATCTTGCCCGAAAGCCCCCATCCGATCGTCGTCAACAGATTGTTTGACCGCACCGGTTGATCTCCTGTGTTGAGCAGCAGGAAACAGCCGGTCCCATAGGTGTTCTTGGCCTCTCCACTGGCGAAACACGCCTGGCCAAAAGTGGCCGCCTGCTGGTCGCCCGCGTCTCCGGCAATCGCCAGCCGCTCGCCCAGCAAGTCAGGCAGCGTGTGCCCCAATACCTCGCTCGACGAGCGAACCTCTGGCAACATCCGGCGCGGAATGCGTAATATCCGCAGCAACTCGTCGTCCCAATCCAGCGTATGGATGTTGAACAGCAACGTCCGGCTGGCGTTGCTGTAATCGGTGACGTGACGCGCCCCACCAGTCAGCCGCCAGATCAGATACGTGTCGACGGTTCCAAAGAGGACGTCACCCGCCTTGGCACGCCCGCGCACCCCCTCGATCGTCTCAAGCAAATGCGCGATTTTCGTGCCCGAGAAATAGGCGTCGACGACCAGGCCCGTCCGCTGCCGGAACAAGTCCTCTAGACCGTCGGCCTTCAGCCGCTCGCAAATGGGGGCGCTCACGCGGCTTTGCCACACGATCGCGTTGGCAACCGCGCGGCCCGTGTGCCGGTCCCACAGGATCGTCGTCTCACGCTGGTTCGTGACGCCGATGGCCGCCAAGTCCGCCGCGGCGATCGCGCCCGATGCCAGCGCCTCGCGCGCGACCGCAATCTGCGACGACCAGATCGCCTCGGGGTCGTGCTCCACGTGTCCCGGGGCGGGCAGAAGCTGCGGAAATTCGCGCTGCGCCGTGGAGACCATCCGCCCATCATGCCCAAACACGATCGCGCGGCTGGACGTCGTTCCCTGATCAAGCGCCAGAATGTACTTGCTCATGGGGAGTTCCCACGCGGCAATTGTATGGTGCTCATGTGCGAGTCGCCGAATCATCTGGTGGATGGTGGCGATACACCAGCACGTCGTAAACGAGTCCGCCCAGGACTCCACCGACCAGTGGTCCGACGATCGGCACCCACCACCAGTGATGCCCCGCGCGAAACACTTCCTGTCCCCAGCCGGCTACCGCCGTGAACAGCCGCGGCCCGAAATCGCGCGCCGGGTTGATCGCGTAGCCGCTATTGAACCCGAACGTCATCCCAATCAAGAACACCACCGCGCCAATCACCACCGGCGCAAACCGCGAATCCGGGGCGCTATTGCGCGCGTCGGTCAATGCAAACACGCACAGCACCAACAGCCCCGTCCCCACGATCTGGTCGATCAACCCACCGGGAACGGGCGGCAGAAAATCTTGTGGGTAGGTGGCCCAGATGCTCGCGGTCGCGCGCTCGCCCGTGACGCGCCGCACGCCGTGGTCGAAATGGTTCAGCGCATCGCGATAGGTGACAAACACCACGCTCGAGGCCACGATCGCCCCGGCCAATTGCGCGGCACAATACGCGAGCACCTTGCGCCATGGGAAATTCCGGTGTACGGCCAAGGCCAGCGTCACCGCGGGATTCAAGTGGGCGCCCGAGACGCCGCCGGCGACGTAGACGCCCATGGTCACCGCCAGTCCCCAACCGAAGTTGATCGACAAATACTCGCCGTTCCTTTGCTCGCTCAAGACCACTTGCGCCACGACGGCCACGCCGAAGACGATGAGGATAAACGTTCCCAAGAACTCGGCCGCCAGTTCACGCGCTGTGCCGCGGAGCATCTTGCGCTCCTCACAATGCTGGGATGACCTCGGCACGGTAGGGCGCACCGTTGCCGATACGTCGCCCGATTGTGCAATCCGACGCGCGAAAGATCAAATCGGCCCACGCCGCCCGACCGCCGGCAACCAGCATTGGCTGGTGCTCAAAACCGGCTCACCAGGCGTCTGCTCGCACGCCTGGTGCGGCGTGGCGCCCGTTATTCCGAGCAAGCGCCGTGCTCGGTTGAGCTGATGGAGTCGCGAGATGCCTGCGGCCGCTCAAAGGGTTCCAATTCGTCGCGCAACACGACGGTGTCGGCTGGGGCCTCGATCCCCAAGCGCACCTTATCACCCGACACGCGAACCACCGTTACGACGATCGACTCGCCAACGCGAATTCGCTGGCTCTCGCGCCGAGAAAGCACAAGCATCACTGGCCTCCATGCTCACTAATCCGCGGGAATGATACTGTATGAATGTATATTATTCCGTGTAGCTCGTGTCAACCCACATGAAAGACTCTGGAGCGAAGCTGTCGCGTACGTTTCCGAGCCAGCTACGCGACGGCCAACTCCAAGCACGGCGCCTCGACCAGCCTCGTCTTGGTAAACCGCTCTCCGTTCCCGCCGTAAAACAGGATCGTGTTGCGGTCCGTTTCCCAAATCGCCGAGAGGATCACCGAACGCGGACCGTGAAGACAAAAGTAGACGCCACAGGGTCTTCCGTCGCGCAAGAGTAGCTGCTCGCTCATGCCGAACGCATCTGATGCTAGTTGCTCAACCTGACAGAGTGTCTCGTGAACGTATTGGCGTAATTCATCCATGGTTCTCAATTTGTAGAACGACTGCGGCATTTGGAGTGTGGTCCTCCGTGAATTGCGCGACGCAAGCGCAAAAAGTAACGCGTCAAGCGGAAGCAGATGGAGAAAGTGGGGTGAATGTCGACAGTTGAAGCTATCGGCAAACTGCGCGGTTTACTTCTGACTTCAACGCCACGAACTCATAATTGGCGCTAGGCTGGAGGCGTTGGCCGCGTGAGGACTGGAATCGGTTGTCTCGCACGTTCGTCCGAGATGTTCAACGGATTGTCTCGGCCGAATACTCGGCAAACGCCTTCGCCACGTCGGCCGCCGCGGCGTCGCCAGCATGAAGCAGCACGCGATAGCGCAGCACCAGCTCCCCACCCGCCTCTAAGCGGTACGAGCCATTGGCCTCCTCAGAACCGACGAAGTCGTGCACGCCGAATGGGTTGGCCGCGAACAGGCCATACGTTCGCACGTGCCAATACGTGGGATAGCGAAAACTGCTGGGGTGGTTCATCACGGCGATGCCCACCATCTGGCCGTCGATGGGTCCGTGGTAGTCGACCCATGCGGCGCGTTGGCCCCACGCCGCCGCGTCGGTCAAACCTTCGGAGGTCACGATTCGCCCGCCCGCTTTGCGGTCGACGTCCATCAGCGTCGGCACGCGGATGCCAAACGTTCCCTCTTTCGTGTCACCGAACTGAACTGGCCCGTCGGACGTTCGAATCACGATCTGAAAGTCGATGGTCCGTCGATCCTTGTCGACGCGAAAAGAGAGAGTCCGCTCGTCTTCGCATTGCCTCTTGCCGTCTGGCCCTAACCAATCGTTCTTCGTCTGAATTACCGCCACCGTGCCCGACTCAAACCGCGTGAACTCGCGGTGCACGATCGATCCATGGCGGCCGAATTCGCTCCAAAAGTCGACTCCGTTGACGTTGCCGTGCGTAAACCACAGCGACCGTTGGTGCGGGTGGTCGAACTTTTCTCCCTCCACGCGCTGCATCGGAAACGCGCGCGTCATCGGCTTGCCCGATGGGCCGATGATCGGCCACAGGATCGGCTTCGGTCCCGTCTTGATCAGGTACTCGGTAAACAGTTCCCCGTCGGCACGAACTGTGATACCGCGGTCGTGCTGCTCCAGACTTAACTCGCTCGCCTGCGACGACGCACAAAACGCCCCAAGGACCAGGCCAATGGTGAACGGAATGCGACGACGCTCCATAGGGCGTGCTCTCCTCGCGTCAGTCGGCGATTTCAGGCTGATGCAGTATGGCCGAGCGCAACGCGGACCCTATGTTAACGGCCGGCAAGCCTTGACGCCACCATCAGCGGCGAGCGGCGCGCCGCCCCGTGCCCGTGACTTGCTCGGGCGGTCTTTCCATGGCCGCCGTCGTCGGTGCACGCCGCCTGGCGTACGCCTCGGGGGCAAGCCTTTCGAACTCGCCCAGCTCTCGGCGCGTCCGATCGATCATCCGCAAATCCTCTGCCGTCAACTCCCACCCCACACGGTGGTCACTGTGCAACTCATAGCGCTCGTCCTTGCTCGATCCTTGTGGCGTAACAACCAGGTCCACTCGCCGCGGAATCCGCCGATGTGCTTCCAGCGCCTCATTCACGCGCGCCCGCGCAAACGGTGGCAGGGCGCCGGGGTTGGTCATCGTATTCAGCCGCGCATACCAGTGTGAGAACTCGCCATATTGGCGTGCCACCGCGTGGCTCGGTGCGAGGTGCGTTTCCAGATGGTACGTCATCCAGGGGCTTTCGAAGCGGAGCTCACCCGTCTGTCGATCGAACGATTCCTCGAATGTGGGCTTTGCTAAAAACCGCAAGTAAGGATTGGCGTCGCCGGCGGCATGAGTCCGCAGCCACTCGACGAACTTTTCGATGTCCTCCCGCGCGAACTCACTCTGAATTCGATGTCGCGGATCTAGCAAAAAAATCCGCTGGCGACCCGGATCAAAGACAGTGGTCTCAGAGGTGCTGTTCGTCGCCCCCAGCGTCAGGTAGTCGTAGACGACGGCTGAGTGAAAGAGCGTTGTGTTGCGGCTCAGCGCCTCGGCAGAGTCTCCAATCACGACCGTGGTTTCGATCCGGAATTCGGCGCTCATCGCTGCGCCCATCAGGCATAGAGCGGCGATTGTCGTCCCTAACCGAACCAGAATTGACCAACGCATCGCGCCACCCACCTTTCCGTTTTGCCGCCTGGTGTACGCACGATCATCAAATCGTGCGTGGATGACGATAGTCGATGTACACCGGCGATGTAAACCGCAGAAACCGGCCACCGCTGGAGACCGCAGCACGACCCGATAGCTTTGCGGAAAGGGGCGACCGTGCGACGGGAGTTTCTGGCGCGTAAACTGTTTTGCGTGAGTGTCGTTTGACTTCGGAGAGATGTGCAACACGTGCCTGAGATTTCTGCGCCAGAGCTGGTTGCCAAGATTCATGCGCGGCCGGTGCCGATCGTGCTGGCCGTGGCGGGCGGCGGCAGTCGTGCGATCGCGGAGCTGCTGGAAGTTCCGGGGTCGTCGCGGACGGTGCTCGAGGCGGTGGTGCCGTATTCGCCCAATGCCATGGCAGGCTGGCTAGGGTCGAGGCCCGATCAGTTTTGCTCGGCGGCGACGGCTCGCGCGATGGCGGTGCGCGCGTTTATTCGCGCACGCGAGCTGTTGGGTAATACCTCACGGACGGGCGCCGGGATCGCCTGCACGGCGAGCCTGGCAACCGATCGCGTCAAGCGCGGCTCGCAACGCGCACACGTTGCCGCCCAGATGCTCGAGCGAACCGTGACGGATTCAATCGAGTTCTTCGCCAGCCAGCGTACACGGCGTGACGAAGAGGGTGTGCTCACCGCCATGCTTTTGAACATCGTGGCGGAATGTTGCGCGCTTGAGGAGCGACTGCCATTGGGGCTGCTTGTTGAGGAAGAGGTCGTCCGCACGGTGACCGAGGCGCCGAGCGAGTGGCAGGCGTTGCTGATGGGCAGCATTGACGCGGAGCGGCATGGTAGTGCCGGCACGGCTGGGCAAGCCAGCAGTGGCACCCAGAGCACATCACAAACCGGGGCCGCGATCTTTCCCGGCGCGTTCAACCCACTGCACGACGGACATCGCCGCATGGCGGAAGTGGCGGAGCAAATTCTGGGAGTGCCGGTGGCGTTTGAGATTTCGATCATCAACGTCGAAAAGCCGCCCTTGGACTATACGGCAATGGAGGAACGGCAAATGCAGTTCGGCGCCGAGCGGACGCTTTGGTTCACGCGAGCGCCGACGTTTGACGACAAATCGCGGACATTTCCAGGTGCCACTTTTATTGTCGGAGCGGACACATTGGCTCGGATCGCGGACGAGTGCTATTACGAGCATTCCGCCGATCGCCGCGATGCCGCGATTGCGCGGTTGCGCGAACGCGGATGCAAGTTCTTGGTGTTCGGGCGCACTTTGGAAGGAACGTTTCAAAGGCTGCAGGACTTCAATATTCCGACGCCGCTTCGCGCGATTTGCCAGGAAGTGCCGGCAAGTGAGTTTCGCGAGGACGTTTCGTCGACCGAGTTACGCCGAGCAATTGTTGAAGATGAGCCGCTATCGTAGGCTTGCGGCCTAGTTCCACCGGCGACCAGCTAAGGCTGGTGCCCGACGCGGCGGCTCGCACGGACACGCACATGTGCATTGAGCGACTATCGCTGTACTTACACGCCGTTCAAGCTATGATCGCATAGGTATGGACAACTGCCGACCCATTACCGCCGAACAGCATATTCTCGAGCAGCAACGCGTTCATTATCCCGAGGCGTCGGGTGAGTTTTCCTGGCTGCTGTCGGGTATTACGCTCGCCTCGAAGATCGTTTCGGCGCAGGTGCGGCGCGCCGGGTTCACCGGCATTCTGGGGAGCACCGACCAGCGGAATGTTCAGGAGGAGGTCGTCCAAAAGCTCGACGTCTTTGCTAACAACGCTTTGCTGGAATGCCTGGGAAATCGCGGGAACGTCGGCATCCTGGCCTCCGAGGAAAACGAGAACCCGATTGTCGTTCTCCAAAACCCCGACTACGGCAAGTACATCGTGGTGTTCGACCCGCTCGACGGTTCGAGCAACATCGACCTGAACGTGAGCGTCGGGACGATCTTTTCGATTCTCGCGCGCAATGGCGCCAGCTCGGACAACCCGGTGGCCGATGTGCTTCAGCCAGGCAACCGGCAGTTGGCCGCCGGGTACGTGCTGTATGGCTCTTCGACGATGCTCGTCTACACGACCGGCAACGGGGTGTACTCGTTTACGCTCGATCCTTCAATTGGGGCCTATGTACTGAGCCAATCGAAAATCCGGATGCCCGAGCGCGGCAATCTGTACTCGGTGAACGAGGCGAACGCCGACAGCTTCCCGGAGTACTGCCGTCGGTTTCTGCATTGGCTCAAGAGCGGCGAGAACGGCACAACGTACTCGTCGCGCTACATTGGGTCGCTGGTGGCCGATTTCCACCGCACGCTGCTCAAGGGGGGCGTGTTTCTCTATCCGCCGACAGCACGCTATCCGCGCGGCAAGCTGCGGCTCTTGTACGAGGCGAACCCGATCGCGATGTTGGCCGAGCAGGCCGGCGGAATGGCCACCGACGGCCAAGAGCGGATCATGGACATCGTGCCCGAAAGCCTGCACCAGCGAACACCGCTGGTGGTCGGAAGCCGGTACGAAGTCGAGCGCCTGCAGGCCTTCGTGGGGCGCAAGCGCAGCGAGTGATTCGGCTCGCGAGCGCCAAGACAAGGCCGCCAGGAGGTCGCCAAACTCAGCACTCCTGCGATTGCCGCGTTTTCGGACAACGCCTATACTGCCCCTAAAGGGCGAGGCTGCTTCAAGTTACCGCCCTGTCGCTCGTAGTGGGCAGTAACCCTGCCATTCCTCACGCCGTGGCGCTAGATTGTTGCGCGCCGTCCCTTGTCTCCCGTAGAAATTCCTGTGGCGATGACCAACCGGCCCACGACTCGTCGCGGCGATGCGCAGCCGCCGTTCTTTGTGGGTGTCGACCTAGGGGGAACGAGCGTCAAACTGGGTGTAGTGGACGATTTAGGCAGAACGCTTCAAGCGGTCCAGATGCCCACCGAAAGCAGTCGCGGCCCAGAAGACGGTGCTCGGCGAATGGGCGAGGCGGTGCGGCGGCTGATCGGCGAGGCGGACCTCTCGCCGGCCGACGTGGCGTACGCCGGTCTGGGTTCGCCGGGTACGATGGACATACCGGCTGGCACGCTCATCCGCCCACACAACCTGCCGGGGTGGTTCGACTTTCCCATCCGCGACCGCGTGAGCCACCACTGCGGCCTGCCGGTCGCCTTTGCCAATGACGCCAACGCGGCGGCGTATGGCGAATTCTGGGTGGGGACCGGCCGCGACCACCACAGCATGGTGCTCTTTACGCTGGGAACCGGCGTCGGCTGCGGCGTAATCATCGGAGACCTGTCAATCGACGGCGAGCACAGCCACGGGGCCGAGTGTGGGCATATCATCATCGACTATCGCGACGATGCGCGAATGTGTCCGTGCGGCCAGCGTGGCCATCTGGAGGCGTACGCCAGCGCAACCGCGGTCGTGAAGCGGACCGAGGAGGCTCTGGCGGCCGGGGGCGCCAGCTCGCTCGCGCGGCGGATCGAACGCGGCGAAGAGCTTTCACCCCTGATGATGGCCGAGGAGGCCGAGGCGGGCGATCCGCTGAGCTTGGAGTTGATTCTGGAAACGGCGCGTCTGTTGGGCGTTGGCGTGGTGACGTTGATTCACACGATCGATCCAAGCGGAGTCGTGCTTGGCGGGGCGATGACCTTCGGTGGCAACGAGCGCGAGCTCGGCCGACGATTCCTCGCGGAGGTGCGCGGCGAGGTGCGCAAACGTGCGTTTCCGGTACTGGCCGAGAGTGTGACGATCGACTTTGCCACGCTGGGCGCCGACGCGGGCTATATCGGCGCCGCGGGGATCGCGCGGCTGGCCCATTACCAGCAATCGCAGAAGCGCGGGTAAGAGACTGAGGTTTGCCAGTGGTCGACTGTCAACACATCCGCAACCTGTGCATTATTGCACACGTTGATCACGGTAAGAGCACGCTCGCCGACCGGCTGCTGGAGCTGACCGGCACGGTCGCCCAGCGCGACCTGCGCGAGCAGGTGCTCGACGACATGGAGCTAGAACGTGCTCGCGGGATCACGATCAAGGCTCGCGCGGTGGCGATGCGCTACCAATACCGCGGCGAGACGTTGGAGCTGAACTTGATCGACACGCCGGGCCACGTCGACTTTCACTACGAGGTGTCGCGGAGCCTGGCCTGCTGCGAGGGGGCGCTCTTGGTGGTCGACGCGGTGCAGGGTGTCGAGGCGCAGACGGTGGCCAACGCCTTCGCCGCGGTGGATCAAAACCTCCACCTGGTGCCGGTGCTCAACAAGATCGACCTGAAGAACGCGCGGCCCGACGAGGTACTGGACGAAATGAAGTCGGTCCTCGGTTTCGAGCGCGAGGAAGTGCTGTGGGCCAGCGCCAAGACGGGACTCGGCGTGCCGGCCTTGTTAGAGGCGGTTGTCGAGCGGATCCCGCCGCCGGCGGGCGACCCTGAACGGCCGCTGCAGGCCATGATCTTCGACTCGCACTACGACGAGTTCCGCGGGGCGATCAGCTACGTGCGGATCATGAACGGCACGGTCCGGCGCGGACAGAAGATTCGCATGCTGAAGGTGGCACAAACACACGAGGTGCTGGAGCTGGGACAGTTTGCCCCACAGCGTCGACCTTGCCAGGAGCTGCGCGCCGGGCAGGTGGGGTACTTGATCTGCAACATCAAGAGCCTCTCCGGCCTGCACATCGGTGACACCATCACGGTGCCCGGCGAACTCTCCGCGCGGGCGCTGCCCGGCTATCATGAGCCGCAGCGGATGGTTTTCTGCGGGCTTTATCCTGCGGCGAGCGAGGATTTCGAGGAGCTGCGCGACGCGTTGATGAAGCTCTCGCTCAATGACCCGAGCTTCGAGTTCGAGCCCGAGACCAGCGACGCGCTGGGGTTTGGTTTTCGCTGCGGTTTCTTGGGCCTCTTGCACATGGAGATCATTCAGCAGCGGCTGGAGCGCGAGGCCAATCTGGACCTGGTGCAGACGGCGCCTAACGTCACGTACGAGATCCTCACTCGCGATCGCGAGCTGCTGCGGATTTGCAATCCGCAAAAGGTGCCCGACCTGGGAACGATCGAAGAATTCCGCCAGCCGATGGTGCGCGTGAACTTTGTCCTGCCGACGGATTCGATCGGCCGCGTGATGAAGCTCTGCACCGACCGCCGCGGCACGTACCGAAAGACCGAGTACCTGTCTCCATCGCGCGCGATCCTGGTCTACGACCTGCCGCTGGCCGAGGTGATTTACGACCTGCACGACAAGCTCAAGAGCTGCACGCGCGGCTACGGCACGATGAACTACGAGTTTTTGGGCTACGTGGCCGAGGACCTGGTGAGGTTGGACGTGCTGGTGGGCGGGAAAAAGGTGGACGCGCTGTCGATTATCTGTCATCGAGCGGACGCCGACCGGCGTGGCCGTGCGATTGTCAAGAAACTCCGCGGCGAGATCGACCGGCACATGTTCGAGATCGCGCTACAGGCGGCGATCGGCAGCCGCGTGATCGCGCGCGAGACGATCTCCGCGATGCGCAAGAACGTCACCGCCAAATGTTACGGCGGCGACATCACGCGCAAGCGCAAGCTCTGGGCCAAGCAGCGCGAGGGCAAAAAACGGATGAAGTCGATCGGCAATGTGGAAATTCCGCAAAAGGCGTTCTTGGCCGTGCTGGAAACGGGAAGCGAGACATAACTTGGTAATCGCCACGTTGACCTGCGATAATGCTCTGATCGAGCTATTGCAAACTTGAAAGGAACGTAAGGTGTCGTTGTCACGAGCAGAATTGTTGAATCGGCTTGAAAGCCAACTGAGCACGTGTGATGACTGGACGATCGCGAATCTGTTGAATTCAGTCGAGGCTTGGGATACGTGTGTCGAAACACGCACCGACAAATGCGGCGGAGTTCCGGTACTTCGAGGTACGCGGTTTACGATTGCGCAAATCCTGGCCGAGCTTGCGGAGAGCGGCAGCGTGACCGATTTGGCTGAGAACTTCGATTTGAATCCTGATGACGTCTCAAAGGCGCTGCATGCACTATCGGCGGCCCTCAACCGCCCATCGCCACAATGGCAGACATCCAGCTCGACCAGAACATAAACGGCAAGCGATTCGCACGTCGATGCAACGACCGCGGCTTGGTTCCTTGCCACCGCCTGCCCATCGACCTTGTCGACGCGGGCGATGACGAGGTGATCGAACATTGTGTGGCAACAGGACGATTGCTGGTGACACTGGATCGGCGATTGCCGGAGCAAAACGTTCAACGGTTGTCGCGACCATTTGCCGGGGTGCTCATCCTGGCCGCGGATGACAACTCGGCGCAGCAGATGAATGAGCAGACCGCAAAGAGGGTATTGGACCGATTCAAGGACGATTTTCCGCGTTGGCATGACGTGCCATGGCGCAACTCGATTATCTATTTTCAACCGTCGTTGATCGAGGTGAACCACGTTGAGGGACATGCCGTGGTGCGAACAGGGCTTATCGATAGAGGCAGCCCAGGTTGGCAACAAGCATTGCGAGCGCTGCTGGAGCGAAATGCAGCTCGGAATTCCGTTTCCAATTCCTGAGCGCTCTTCATCGCGCGCAGAATGACTTTCGGAGCGTAATCTCGATGAAGCTCGAGGCCTTGACCGAAAAACCGAAGACCGAGGGCGCAAACGCCGACCGCGCCGTAGCCGAGGCGCGCGTCGACCGGAAAGACGGTCTGCGCGAGACGGTTGAGTCGATCGTGATCGCCTTTGTGCTGGCGTTCTTGTTCCGCACCTTCGAGGCCGAGGCGTTTGTGATTCCCACCGGGTCGATGGCCCCCACCTTGATGGGCCGGCATAAGGACCTCGATTGTCCCACGTGCGGCTATCGCTACCAGGTGAACGCCAGCGACGAAATCGACGACGCCACCGGACAGCCGAACTACCGCGTGGTTGCCGACGGCATCCATCGCGCGCAACATGTACCGGTGGAGCTGGCCTCCACGACCTGCCCGGTTTGCCGCTTCACCACGGCCGTCAGCCGCCAGTCGGGGGCCACGCGGAGCTACCCGTCATACAACGGAGACCGCATCCTGGCCGGGAAATTTCCCTACCAGCTTGGCGAGCCGGCGCGTTGGGATGTCGTGGTGTTTAAGTATCCGCGGGAGGCCAAAGTCAACTATATCAAGCGGCTGGTGGGGTTGCCGAGCGAGACGCTGCGGATACATCACGGGGATATCTTTACGAGGCCGCGCGGTGACCGCGAGTTCGCAATCGAGCGCAAGCCGCCCGACAAGATCCGTGCGATGATGCAGGTGGTCTACGACAACGACTACGTCGTGGACCGAATGATCGAACGAGGCTGGCCGCCGCGGTGGCGGCAGCTCCCCGCGCCTTCGAGCGCGGACTCGAACGCCTGGGAATCGCCGGACGGCGGGCGGTCGTTCGAAATCTCCGGCCGCTTGGCCTCGGAGGCCTGGCTGCGGTACCAGCACATTGTTCCCTCGTTCGAGGACTGGCGCGCGATCCGAAAAGGCGCGCTGCCGGCCGATTATCCGCGCCGGCCGCAGCTCATCACCGACTTTTGCCATTACAACACCAACCAGCTTAGCGGCCTGGAGCCCAACACGGAGATGATGGGCTGGCATTGGGTCGGCGACCTGCTCTTGGAGTGCGAGATTGAGGTGCGCGGCGACGGGGGCGAGATCGTGCTGGAGCTGGTCGAAGGGAACCGGCCATTCACGTGTCGGATCGACATCGCCAGCGGTCGAGCGGCTCTTTCGATCGGCGGCGTCCGGACCTTTGGCCCCCATGCCAACACCTCCTTACGCGGCAAGGGCACCTTCAACGTCGCCTTTTCCAATTTCGACGATCAGCTACTGCTGTGGGTCGATGAGCGACTGGTCGAGTTTGACGCGCCCACGACGCATCCCGCGGTGCCGGGGACGCGAAAGCCCGGGCCGGCCGATTTGGCTCCCCTGGGGATCGCATCGCGCGGCGCCGCACTGCGCGTCAATCACCTGCGCGTGTTTCGCGACGTCTATTACACGGTTGGCATGCTGTCCGATTTTGACCACAGCCGAAGCGGCATTTCGCGAACACTGTCTCACGAAGGACTGGTCGAGTTTCTCTCGACGTCGTCGGCCTGGGATGCATTTGACCACCTTCAGCCATCGGTCCCTTTCACGTTGGATGACGATCAGTTCTTGTGCCTGGGGGACAACAGCCCTCGCAGTAAGGACAGTCGGTTTTGGGGACCGATGGCCAACCCCGAATACTTCGTTCGCCGAGATCTGCTGATTGGCAAGGCGTTATTGGTTTACTGGCCGCATGCATGGGAGACGCATCCCAGCATTCGCGTGCCCGGCACGGAAATCCGTGTGCCGTTTTTCCCACAGGTTGCGCGGATGGGTTCGATTCGCTGACGGCAGGCTGAAGTCAAGGAGGACGTGGACTTGGCGCTACTCGAGGTTCAGGGGCTCGTCAAGATGTACGGGCGGCGCCGCGTGGTGGACGGCGTCGACTTCAGCGTTGATCGAGGCGAAGTGGTTGGCCTGCTGGGGCCCAACGGTGCCGGCAAGACAACCAGCTTTCGCATGACGTGCGGGATGATCACGCCGGCGGCCGGCGCCGTTCTATTGGGCGGCGTGGACGTGACCCATTGGCCGATGTACCGCCGCGCACGTGATGGCGGAATGGGCTATCTGGCCCAGGAGTCGAGCGTCTTTCGCAAGCTCTCGGTGGCCAACAACCTGCTGGCGATGATGGAAATGTTGGGCATGGACCGCGTGACGCGTAAGCGCCGCTGCGACGAGCTCTTGGGCCAGTTTGGAATCTTCCACCTGCGCAAGAACCTGGCGATGTCCCTTTCGGGCGGAGAGCGCCGCCGGCTGGAGATCGCACGCTGCCTGGTGAGCGAGCCGAAGCTGATTCTGCTCGACGAGCCCTTTACGGGGATCGACCCAGTCACGGTGGAGGAAATTCAGCAGGTCATCCGCGAATTGCGCGGCGGCGGCATCGCCATTCTGATCACGGACCATCAGGTGGACAAGACGCTGGAGATCACCGATCGCAGTTATGTGATCCGCGAGGGCCGTGTCCTTTGCCACGGAACTCCCCACGAGGTGCTCGCAAACCCCGAGGCGCGTAAGTATTATTTTGGGGAAGGCATGGACATTCGCTCGGCGCACGCCGCGACGCATGTGCCAGCGCCGCATCGACCCCGTGTATGGGGTGTGCGGCGCGGCGCCAGCGACCGCTCGCCGGGCGCGTAGCGGTGAGCCCGCGTGTCCCGCACGCTTCCCCTGGTCAGCACGATGAGCGAAAGCCGCGGCATTCATCAGTGGCCCGACCTGCTGGACGTCACGACGGTCGTCGTTTTTCTCGTGGTGGCCATCCTGCTGCCGGCATCAGGCTACTTTTTCATGGTCGCTGACTATCGTGCGTATTTGAGGTCACTCAGGCGGCACCTGGTGCGCGTCGTCGGTTGGCCGGGGCAATTGCCCGAGTGGGCCAAGCGCGAGACTCCGCACTGTCTGACGGCGTTCGGCTTGACATTGCATGCGACCGAGGACGAGCTGAAGCAAGCGTATCGGCGGCGCGTCAAGGATCTGCATCCCGACCGCGGCGGAGACCGCCGCCGCTTCCTGATGCTGCAGGGACATTTCGAGGAGTCGCTCAAGCTGGTCCGTCAGCAGCAGCATCATTGACGAGAAGCGGAATTCTCACGAATGCCGCCACGCGTGTAGCCGAAGTCGTAAGACTTCGGAAGCTTCAGATGATTTATGCACTGGGGTGACGTAATTCGCCGCAGAGATTAGAATACGGCCGTCTTTCGGGAGCACGCTGAGCCGTGACAAAGTCGACCTCAATTCAAATCGTCACCGAACGGATCGACCTGAAAGACCCGATTCTGGCCGCGTTTTTGGCGTGGCTGGTGCCGGGTTTGGGGCACGCCTACCAGCGCCGATGGGCCAAGGCCGTGATTTTTTCGGTCTGCATCCTGCCGACCTTCTTTTTTGGATTGTACCTCGGCGAGGGGCGCGTGGTGTACGCCGCCTGGGGCCCGGAACACCGGCGCCTGCCGTACCTGTGCCAGGTAAGCGTGGGATTGCCAGCCTTGCCGGCGCTGGTGCAGGCGGTGCGTGCGCGGAACAACAAACCCGAGCTGTGGGGCGGCTTCATGGCGCCCCCCTCGCTGGTGCGGCGGTATGTCGATGGCGACGAGCTCGACCGATTGCACAAGCGCTTGAACCGGTTCTTTGAGCTCGGCACCGCCTATACGATGATCGCCGGGCTCTTGAACATACTCGTGATCTACGATGCGCTGGCCGGGCCAGCGCTCGCCGAGCGAAAACGCGAGCCCCAACCGAACAAGGGACGAGCACCGCCCGAGCGAGGCAAGCCAGCCCCGCGCGACGAAGTGTCGCAAGCGACGGTATGAGAGAGTCGTTGACGTTTTCGGCGCGTTTACCGCCGGCATAAAGCCGGCGGCTCGCGGAGTTGACGCTCGCGCGATTGACGATTGCGAAAACTCACGGAGAGCCGCCGGCTTGATGCCGGCGGAAACACTTGCGGAGATGATCCCTGTGCTCGAATCAGCCTGGCTACTGGCCGCCACGGGCGCCCATGATCTGTGGTACGCCGTGCCTCTGATCGTGGCGGTGAGCCTCGTCTACGCGGCCACGCGGCACGAGCGCCTGCCGGAAATCTTCTATCGCGCCGCACGCGTCGCCTCCTCGATCGTTATCTTCATGGGGGCGATCTTGGTCGCGCTGGTGTTTATTTCCAAACGGCTGTAGCGCTAAGCTGGGCGTTGCCGCCACGTGGGCTGCCACGGCGCCGCCAGCGCCCGATCCCAACGCCAGTAGCGGTAAGTTGCTCGTTGCCGCCATGGCGTGAGTGGACGCCATCGTGGGCGACTCACAGAAACCGCTGGTACGCCGCCACGGCCAGCGCATCGCAGCGATCGTTCTCCACATGGCCACTGTGTCCAGCGACGCGCGTGTAGCGAATCGTATGCTTTGCCGAGAGCTCGTCGAGCTGCCGCCAGAGATCGACGTTTTTGACCGGCTGCGCGTCTTGGCGCCACCCGCGCCGCCAACCGTTCGCTTTCCACTTGGGCAGCCACTCGCTGATCCCCTTGCCGACGTAAACGCTATCGGTCAAGAGCTCGACGTGTGATGCGCGCTTCAGCGCCGAGAGGCCGCGCACCACGGCCAACAGCTCCATGCGGTTGTTGGTCGTTTGCGCCTCGCCCCCCGACTGCTCGATCTCCTTGCCGGATGCGGGATGACGCAAGATGAACGCCCATCCGCCGGGACCCGGATTGCCGCTGCACGCGCCGTCGGTGAAGAGCTGGACTCGTGGAAGCTCGGCGTCGTGCATGGAGCTCGTCGGCGCGAGGCGGCGTGGACTACGGCAGGGCTTCGGAAGTGGCGAGCGCGTCGGCGGTCGTGCGTTCGAAGTCGATTCGCCGAGGTTTGGTCAACTCTTCGAGCGCATCGGCCAGCGGTGAATCGAGCTTCGGCTGGTCGGCCAGGATCCACGGTAGCCGGACCATGAACGTGCTCCCTTTGCCCAACTGGCTTTCGAGCGAGACGCTCCCCCCCAGCAGCTTGCACAGCTCCTTGACGATGGACAGGCCCAAGCCCGTGCCCGAGAACTCGCGCGTCATGGCGTCGCCGGCCGGGGCCACGATTCGGCCCTGCCGGAACTTCTCGAAGATATTCTGCTGGTCCTCTTCCGAGATGCCCACGCCAGTATCGGCCACGGTAAGCACGATCTCCGCGGCCGGACTGCGCTGCGCCGTGACGACGATGCGGCCCCCCTCGGGTGTGAATTTGATCGCGTTGGAGAGCAGGTTGTTGAGCACCTGCTGCACCTTTCCCTGGTCCTGATGCATCTGGGGCAGGTTGGGCTCAATGTCTTCTTCCAGGTCGATGTTCTTTTTTTCGGTCAGCGGCCGTGCCATGCCGCACTGCGCGCCAATGACGTGGTCGATGCGGAAGTCGCTCAGGCGGATCTCCATCTTGCCGCTTTCGATCTTGGCCAGGTCCAAGATGTCGTTGATCATGTCCAACAGCATCCGGCCCGACTTCTGGATGTTCCGCACGTAGCGCTGTTGCTTATCGTCCATGGCGGCGGCGGAGCCTAATACGTCGCTAAAGCCGATGATGCTGTTGAGCGGGGTGCGCAGCTCGTGGCTCATGGTGGCCAGAAAGTCGCTCTTCAGGCGGTTCATCTCAAACAGCCGCATGTTGGCCTGCGCGAGCTCGTCCACTTTGAGGTCCAGGTTGCCGTTCACCTGACGCAGCTCTTCCTGCACGGCCACCAGGTGCCGCAGCATGCGGTTGAAGGCCACGCCCAGCTCCTCGAACTCGTCGCCGGTGCGGATCTCGGCACGCTGCTCGATATTGCCGTGGCTGACCGCGTCGCTCACGTCGCGCAGATGTTTCAGCGGCTTGACGATCACGTACCGCACGATGATGTAGCTGGCCACCATCGCCAGAAACACGGTGATGATCGCCGTGGAGATCAAGATCGCCCAGTTCCAGTTCATGTCGGCCAAGGTCGGACCGTTATTGAACTTCACCTTGGCTACCGCGATCAGGTCACCTTCCTCGATCGGTTTTTCGCCCTCCGGCGGGGTGTGGCAATACACACACATCTTCTTGGCGCGAATCGGCTGGAAGTATTCGTAATCCCCCGTCTTGGGCAGGTCGCGTTCATCCCAGTCGACGCCGCGAGTGCCTTCGGGCACCACCTTAAAGTCCGAGCGAGCTTTGACGAACTGCTTGAGCACCTTCCATTCGAACTCGTCCTGCGGCTTGCGTTTGCCGCCGCTGTCCGTTGCGCCGATGAAGCTCGAGCTGTACTGCTGATTCTGTAGCTGCCCGCCGAGTGCGTTTACCAGGTCGCGGAATTCGCCCAGCTTTTGAACCTCATCCCATTTGTCCCAGTGATAGTTGACCAGGAGCGTGTCGACCAGCAATTGCCCCTTGTTGCGGTTCTGCTTGTAGACGAGCTTCTCGGTCTTTTTGCCGTACCACCAGAAGCTGCCGGCGATCAAGACAAGTAGGCACGCCCCGAACAGGAAGCGGCACTTCCGCTCGAGGCTCGTCTCGCCCAACACGCGCTTGAACGACCGGTACGACATCGTGGCACGCACACTTAGGAAAGGCCAACCCCTAACCTCTTACATTCTAAGCCCATAGGAACACGAGGGCCAAGAGCAAACGCTCGCATAAGCCGACGCGCCGGCTACATCATCCCCATCGGGTCTACATCCGCGATCCACTGCACTCCATCGGGCGGCTTCGTCTCGCTCTGCACTTGTCGGATCGCGGCGCTAAGACCTGCCTCGTCGCTTCCCTGTATTTGCACCTGGTAGCGGAACTGGCCGCGCAGCCTGGTAATGGGCGCAGGCGCTGGGCCCAGGATGCGCGCCGCCAGACCGCTGGCCGCCAGCGCCTCCTCCAGCCGCTCGCGCAGAGATTGTGCGAACGCAGCGGGGCGCTCGTTGGGCGTGCCACGAATCACCAGCCGGATTAGGCTCGCATAAGGCGGATAGGAGAGTGCCTCGCGGTGCGGCAGCTCTTGCTGAGCGAAGCGGTCGAAATCGTGCGCGGCGGCGCAGCGGATCGCCGGATGGTCGGGGTTGAACGTCTGTACCAGCACTCGTCCCGGCCGCTCGCCGCGGCCGGTGCGGCCCGCCACTTGCGCCAGAAGTTGAAAGGTCCGCTCCGCCGCTCGAAAGTCGGGCAGGTGGAGCGCCGTGTCCGCGTTCACGACCCCCACCAAGGTCACGTTGGGAAAATCGAGCCCCTTGGCGATCATTTGCGTGCCGAGCAGAATTCGCGCCTCGCCCGCGCGGAACGCGGACAGCGCCTTCTCGTGCGCCCCGGCCCCTTGCATCGCATCGGTGTCCATCCTTAGCGCCATGTGCGCGGGAAAGCGCGCAAGCACCTCCGCTTCGAGTCGCTGCGTGCCGAGTCCGCCGTAGCGAATCCCAGCGAATCCGCACGCGTGGCACTTCTCGGGCGGCGGCATCTGGTAATCGCAATAGTGGCACAGCGCAATCTCCAAGTGCCGGTGATGCGTCAGTGCGATGTCGCACGACGGACAGCGCACCACTTGCCCGCACGAGGGACATTGAATCTGGGTGGCGAACCCGCGGCGGTTCAAGAGCAGAATGATCTGACCATCGTCGGCGAGTGCAGCCTGCATTGCCGCGGCCAGCGGCCGGCTGATGGCGCCGCGAGCCGTTCGCGCGTGGATTTCCTCGCGCAGGTCGATGATCTCCACGCGAGGCATGCTTCGCCCGGAAACGCGCCGCGGCAGCCGCGCCAGCCGACACGCGCGAAGCGTTTCGTGCCAACTTTCGAGCGAGGGCGTCGCCGAACCCAATACCAGCGGCACCCCCTCCATGCGAGCACGCTCGATCGCCACGCGCCGTGCATGGTAGCGCGGCACCGCCTCCTGCTTGAAGGACGATTCGTGCTCTTCGTCCATGACGATCAGACCCAACTGCGGCGTGGGCGCAAAGATCGCGCTGCGAGCGCCGACCACGACCGGCACGTGTCCAGAGGCAATCCTTTGCCAATGCCAATGCCGCTCGGCGTCGCGTTGATGACTGTGCAGCACCGCCACCTCGTCGAATCGCGCCCGGAAGCGTTCGATCGTCTGCGGCGTCAGGCTGATCTCGGGCACCAGGACAATCGCCTGCCGGCCGAAACGGACCACTTCCTGGATCGCCTGGATGTAGACCTCGGTCTTGCCGCTCCCGGTGACTCCGTAAAGCAGGATGCACTCGTGCCGGCCCGCGTGAAGTGCCTCGCGGATCGCGCCGAGTGCGCGCTCTTGATCCACGTCGAGCGTCAAGTTTGGCTGGCGATCGATCGTCGGAACCGGCGCTCCCGAGCGCGGCAGGCGTGATTGCGCGCTATGGATCAGCCCTTTGCGATAAAGTGCCTTGATCGGCGCCTGCGTGCAGTGCATCGCGGCGGCCAGCTCGACCGGCAAAATCGGCTCGCCGCGCGCCAACAGATAATCGAGAAGGCGAGCCTGCTTGTCCGGCAGCTTCAACTCCGCGCGGCGCGCGGCCACCTCGGGCGACGCGGACAAGAGCGTCGTCAGTCGCGTGCCTGCTTGCCCACGAACCGCCGCGGGCACGACGGTCTCCAGCACCGCGCCCCAACTGCACAGGTACCGGCTCGCGATCCACCTTGTCAGCTCGATCATCGAGCGTGACAAAAGCGATCGCTCGTCGACCACGCCCACCAGCGATTTGAGCGCGCGAACCATCGGCTTGCGGTGCTCAAGTGCAACGCAATAACCGGTCACGGAGCGGTTGCCACGGCCAAGCGGCGCTCGAACTCGGCAGCCGAGCGAAACCTTCGTGCACAAGTGGTTCGGCACGAAGTAGTCGAACGTCTCGCTCGGTCCAGTCGGAAAAACCACGCTCGCCACCGGCCTGAGTTCATGCTCGTCCTCTTCCCAGGGAGCCGGCTCGTCAAAGAGTCGCTTTTGTTCACGTGCCATCGGTACGCGCGACTCGCGGAGTGTGTGGCCCGCGCCGAATCGCCACGTTACGATACAGGCACGGAGGCCGACGGTTGCAATATCGGGGCGGCGGCCTTGGGCTGCAAGAGAGGGAAAGCGCGCATGCGCCTAGGACTCTTCGGCGGAAGTTTCGACCCGGTGCATTATGGCCACTTGCTGTTGGCCGAAAGCTGCCGCGAGCAGTGCCGGCTGGACGAGGTGTGGTTTGTACCCGCCGCGGCCCCGCCTCATAAGCACGACGCCATCCTCACGCCTCCACGCCAGCGGATCGAGATGCTCGAGTTGGCGATCGGCGGACATGAGGCGTTTCGCTGCTGCCAAATCGAGTTGCAGCGTGGCGGCACGAGCTACACCGTCGACACACTGGCGGAAATCCGCGCCACCGAGCCGGAGGCCGAACTGTTCCTGCTCTTAGGCGCCGATTCGCTCGCCGACTTACCCAATTGGAAGGATTGCGCTGGAATCTGCCGGCTCGCCACGCCGGTGATTGTGCCTCGCTGGGGCGTGGCCGAGCCGGACCTCAGCATTCTCGAGCCGTTTGTGTCCGCCGAGCGATTGTCGCAGATTGCTCGCCACCTGGTGCGAATGCCCCGGATCGAGTTGGCAAGCAGCGACATGCGCCGCCGTGTCGCCGCCGGCCTGAGCATTCGTTACCACACACCGGCGGCCGTCGTAAAATACATCGAGGCTGCGAAGCTGTACGCTCAACCGGCCGGCCAAGAAGCACGCGCCGCGCAAATCTGCCACCCAGCCAGTTGAACGCAACGGTGGCGTACGGCTACGCACTCTTCCGTGCTTCTAAGTGCCGACGCAGCTCGGTACTCATTTCCATTCGCGCCACGGCTAGTTCGGCACGCAGACAGCCCGTCACTAGCGCAAAATGTTCCAGCGGCGACTGAGCCGTATCCAAAAATATCCACTTCTGTCCGCGAAGCTCGCAAACTCCCCCGCCTCGTTCTCCAAGCCAGTCGTGTCGGACTTTGATGCCCAAGCGACTGGCAACGGCAAGCGCTTCTTCCAGGAGCTCCAGGGTGTGCATCCCAGTTTCTCCAACCCCCAACGTCGTGAACCGCTTGGAACATGCGGTCGCGGCGCGGCGAGATTATAGGCGCTTGTGTTTTAGTTGGACAGCGATCCGCGACGATACCGAGCTTGTCACTAAGATGCTTAGCTGTAATGGTTTAAGACGTAGCTGTCCGGCAAGAGAGTTAGGACAGAGCGAACGGGCAAACGCCGCCAAGCTGGCGATTGGCAATTGGGCCGCGGGAGCAACACATGTCGGCAAGCGGTAGCTCGGAACAGCCGAGCCTTGAAGAACAGATCGCGATGCTCAAGAGGCAACTCGAGCATGCACAGAAGCTCACGGCCCTGGGAGAGCTGGTCAGCACCACGACGCACGAATTCAACAACGTGCTGACAACGATCATCAACTACGCCAAGCTTGGTCTGCGCCATGGCGACTCGCAAACTCGCGACAAGGCCTTCGAGCGAATCCTCTCCGCCGGTAACCGCGCCGCCAAGATTACCTCCAGCATCCTGGCGCTGGCGCGCAACCGCTCCGCTTCGCAAGAGCCCACCGACCTGGCGCGGTTGATTGACGACACGCTGGTACTCCTGGAGCGCGAGATGAACAAGTACCGCATTGCGGTCGAGACTCGCTACCAGACGGTTCCCCTGGCGCTCGTGAACGGCAACCAGATTCAGCAGATTCTGGTCAACCTGTTCATCAACGCTCGGCAGGCCATGCCCGACGGCGGACGGATTACGATCAAGCTCGCTCACGACACGCAGGCCAATATGGTCGACCTCGTGGTGCGCGACACCGGCACCGGCATTGCGCCCGAGCGGCTGCGGCGCATTTTCGATCCGTTCTTCACGACCAAGAGCGGGCCCGATTCCTCGGGCAAGGGGGGGACTGGATTGGGGCTGGCGATGTGCCGCGACATCATCGAGGCACATCATGGACGCATTCGCGTCGAAAGCACCGTTGGCGTGGGAACGGCCTTTACGCTCAAGCTGCCCGTGGCGCCGCCCGCGCCGTTACCCATTTCAGCGGAAAACTTCAGCAATCCGCTGGCGGCACCGTCCGACGCGCTCTAACGTGCTGGTCGCCAGCGGCGGAGTTCAACGAATCGGTTCTAGCAGTGGCGTCGGCAACTCTTCGACCTCGCCGGGTCCCCATTCAGGAACGAAATCCGGCGGCGGCATCGAATAGGCCGGCGCTCCCAGCCGCGATTGAATCTGGGCGATCATCCGCTGTTCTAGCGCCGCGTCGCGCCCCAATGGAATCCACCCAACCGTGGGAACCTGGCCGCCCACCGGCTCGCGGTATCGCTCCAGCGAACTGTCGAAGCGCGGCAGCACCGCGCCCGCCGTCGAGTGCGACGGGCGCTCCAAGTCCTCCAGTTCCTTGTACACGAAAACGTCCACCCAATAGCCGCTCTCGCTGGGAGTAACGCGGACCAGCGCGCGCCGCCGGATGGTCTGCAGCGTGCTTTCCAATCGCTCGTAACCGCCCACCGAATCGTGCCGATGCGGCTCGAATACCGTGGCGCCTATCTCCGGCACCGTGTCGATCCGCCCTTCGGTTACAACGTTCCCCACTCGCCGAATGCGGTCCTCGCGCTCGATCCGAAAATAGTCATCCACCACGTCGACCACCTGGTCCCACACCACATCGGGATCGGCGGCGCTCACCAGCGCGGGGTTCTGAGGTACATACGGTCCTCGTCCGCGATAACACGCGCAGCCTGCCTCCAATGCGCAGAGAACGACTACGGTCGATACAGTTCGTGCCGAGGGTCGCATCACGAGGAACTCGCGAAACGGGTCAAAAATGGCGGCGGAGTCTTGCACGATTACGCCGCCGCCGCAAGGTCAGCGACGACCATCGCCAGACCGCTCAGTCTGCCGCGGCGCTCCAGCTTGCCGACTCTGCTGGCATACGGCCAATGGGCGTTCCAAAATAACCTGGTCGATCCACCAGGAGCTGGCACGATGGAAACCGTCGGTCGGACATTGATTCTCCTGAATCCTCATGGAATAAGCCTTCGCCGCTCCGGCGCGCTCGACTCGATTTACTCCCACGCCGACGGGCGCGACGTCGTGCTCGTCGAGACTCGATACGCCGGTCACGCGGGAGAATACTGCCGTCATCACGCGGCGCGGTTCGACAAGGTCGTGGCCGTCGGCGGAGACGGCCTGTTAATGGACGTTGTGAATGGCAGCCTCGACTCCGGGGCGGCGGTGGCGCCACTGCCCGCCGGGACCGCCAGCGATTTCGTCAAGGCGGCGCCAGGTTATCCCGCCACGCTCGAGGCGATCCTTGCGTCGCGTGATTCGACGCAGGTCGATCTGGGCCGCGTCACGTTCTCCGACGGCGGAGTGCAATGCTTCCTGACCGAAGCAGGAGTCGGCTTGGATGCCGCGTGCCTGCGTTATGTTCCAAGATGGCTGCGACCGATCAGCGCCAAGCGCGCCTACGACGTGGGAGCCCTGCGCGCCGTGCTCTGGGCGCGGCCCTTTGCCGCGCGGGCGGTCCTCGACGGCGACCCCCTGCCGTTCGCGCGCTTTCTATGGATCGCCGTCAGCAATACGCCCTACTCGGGTGACGGCATGCCGATCGCGCCGGATGCAAGAATCGACGATGGCCTGCTGCGCGTCTTCGCGTTGGGCGAGGCCACGCGCCGCGAGATTCTCGGCAATTTCCTGTTACTTCGCCGTGGGAAGCATATCCATCATCCCAAGTCGGCGTATCGCGCGTGTCGGCGCATCGAATTGGAAACCGACGCGGATCTCGACATGTGCTTCGACGGCGATCTGGTGTTGCGCACGCCGCGTAAGTGGGAAATTTTGCCTGGGCGACTGCGCCTCGTTGCGCCGGCCCACTAACCCGAGTCGCAAGGGATGGTGACAGTGCGGACCCACTCCACGCCATCAGGCGAGTCGCCACCGCGGCGGCGCCTCGGGCCCTTCGCTCGATCAAACCGCTGGGTTGATGCTGGCATCCCTCGGCTCGCGCCTCGGGTTAGTGTGATAGCCCCTCGGGCCTCGACGCTTTAATTAGCCAGCGATCGAACCAGCGGTAGGCGATTTCGCGGCACTCTGGTGGGAAGTCGTGCTCACAGTCGGGGTAATGGGCTGCGAGCTTTTCGTCGGCGCCCAGCAAGTGGAACACCGGCCTGGCGGCGGTGATGCACTCCTCCACGCCCGCGACCGCGAAGTTGCCGTCTCGCTTGGGCGCAATGGCCAGCACGGCACGCGGCGCGATCGCCGCCACGACCTCCGTAAAGTCGAACGGCATTGTCCGCGGATCGAGCGCGTAGACCTCGCCTATCCGCGGCATGTAACCCTTGTGGCTCCAGCCGGCGAGGTTCCCATCGTAATACCGCGCGAAGCTGCAGAAGCCGCAGTTCGTCACCACGCACTTGATTCGCGGATCGAAGGCGGCGACGAACAGGCTGTTATGGCCACCGAGAGAATGCCCTATCACGCCAATACGCTCTGGGTCGACCTCTGCGAGCGACTGCAAAAGGTCGACCGCGCGCATGTGGTTCCAGATGCCCTTCATGGTCGCGCTTGAATAGCCGTTTGCATACGGATCGAACTGGTACGTGCCGAAGTTTGGGTAATCGACCGCGAGCGTGACGTAGCCGCGCTCGGCCAGTTCGGCGGCGTAGTGTAAGTTGGGCGAGCCCGCCAGACCGGCTGGCTCGTCCTTGCCTACCTTGGTCGTTTGGTGCAGGCAGAGCACCGCCGGCAACCGCTCACGATGCTCGTGCGGTACGAGCAAGCATCCTGGCAGACGGTCCCCTGGCTCGGTCGCGAACGAAATCGTGCGGCGTGTGTGTTTTTCAGCGCGGACCTCTTCAGTCGTCTCGACGGCAAGCGCAACGCGCTTGCCCTGGTCGGGAAGCGGCCCCATCACCAGTTGCATGTTTTCGAGAATGTCCGCGCGGCGGCGCTGCCAGTCTTCGGCGCGGAGCACGGGATGCTCCACGCCGTGCGCGTCTCGAAAGACCATCAGATTCGATTTGTCAGGATAGACAGGCGGCGCGGCGCGAGTTGATTGTTCGAGCGCGAAATGAGCGACGAAGACCGTGACGGTAGCACACAGCGACGAAACATTCATCGGTAGGCGTCGCGTGCCTCGAGTCGTCCGCAACGGCCCCGTGCCCCTGTGCGCTGCTGGGGCACGGCCAAAGGGCCTTAGCGGGGTGCCACTGCTGGCTTGTCCAGCAGTGCTTCGCGTTGCGGCGACGATCGCGTTCAGTTCCCCCCCGCTCCCGATGCCGCCTCGGGCGGCTTGCCGTCGATCCATGGGCCGGCCAGCGCCATGTACTCGGGCTCCTTGAGCAAGCTGCCGGTGTCTCCGGCCTTCCAGCCGGCGACGTGCAGCGGCTTTGCACGAGCCTTGGACATTTGCTCCCAGTTGGCGGCCCAAGAGGCGTCGGCCTCGGTGACCTTTCGCTGCTCGGCGTTCCAGTAGAACGCCTTTCCTTCGCGATAGCTCTGAGCGCCAAGATTCACGGTCACGATCGCCGCCGCACCCAAGTCGGGCGGGTTATTGCACATGTCGGGTCGCCCGGCATAGCACGCCTCCAGGAAATTCTTGAAGTGTGCCTCGGTCGAATCGCCTACCTTGGCCACTTCGATCCGCTCACGCTTCTGATCGCGAATCTGTGTCACTTGCGATCGCTCGGGCACGAACTCAAAGCCCGAGAAATCCTCGCCGTTGCCGAAGACGAACGAACCATAGTGGCCGCGGATCAACTGCTGGATGGGCGTCTCCTCGCAGCACATCGTGGCGGTGATGATCGCCTGCGCTCCTTCGTGGTAGTCGGCCACGACGGTGGCCACGTCGGGCACATCGCGCCCGTCGTACTCCAGGAATATACCGCCGGCGCCGACGACTCTCCCGGGAAAACGCAGGCCGGTGGCCTTGAGCATCGAAGTGGTGCGGTGCACGAACAAGTCGGTGTACATGCCGGAGCCGAAGGGCCAATAGCAGCGCCACTGCGCATAGACCGCACGATCGAACGGCATATCCGGGGCTAGGCCTTCGTCGACGCCGAGCCACCGCCGCCAGTTGATCGTCTGCGGCGACATTTCTTTCGAGAGCGAGTAATAGCGCCACTGCCCCATGATCGAGTTGCGGAAGAACTCGGTCTGGAACTGCAACAGTTTGCCGAGTTTCCCTTCGTTGATCAGGTCGTTGACCTTGGGCCAGATGGGCAGGCTTGTTGATTGCACGCCGACTTGCATGACTTTGCCGGTGGACTTCCAAGCATCGACCACCTGCATCGCCTCGCCGATCGTGTGCGTCATCGGCTTTTCGCAATAAACGTGTTTCCCGGCGTTCATCGCGTCGATCGACTGCTTGGCGTGCCAGTGGTCGGGCGTGCCGATGCACACGGCATCGACCATGTCGCCGGCGAGCATCTCGCGATAATCGTCGACCTTTTTCGGCGGCGTGCCCGTCTCCTTGGTGATGAATTCCGCTGCACGGTCCTGGTGAACCGAATAGACGTCGTTGACCGCCACCAGGTCGATCTTTTCACCGGCTTTTTGCAGCTTGGCCAGCGTCTTCACATGCGCGCCGAACCCGCGTCCGCCGGGGCCGATAAACCCGATCCGCAGCCGCTCATTCGCCCCGAGCGCGCGCGTCGGAGCCGTCGCGCCGAAGATCGCCGCGGCGGCGCCGGCGGCTGCCGTGCCGGCGGCCGTTACCTTGAGAAAATCGCGTCGGTCTACATTGTTCGGATTCATGACAGCATGCCTCCTATCGGCAATGGTGGGTGTTTGGTTGATGCGCCGCGGATGGTGGGACGTCGCATCGGAACGCTATTGTATCGTGCCGGCGACCAGCGTGCACCCACCGGTAGGTCAGGCACCCTGTGCCTGACCTCGCCCCGTCATGACGGTCAGCGCATTTCGAGCGAATCGTTGGGCACTCGATGGCAAACCTGTCTGGCGGCGCTGGGTCAGGCACGGGGTGCCTGACCTACGGCCGTGCTTCGTGACGATAGCGACTCTCTCAGCCCATGAACAAGTCCTATTGTAAATAGCGTGGCTGCGGCCACCACGGTGCTGGAGATCGCCACGCGGATCGCGAATTCTTGTGGTGTCGGAGCGCGATCAACCAAGTGGGGAATAGTTATTGTCTTCCCCTCTGAGCTCTTAGCTAAAGTGGGGACACTCTCTTTCACTGGCCATTGCGCACAGATGGCGAACAAGGCCGCCAAAACTGCAATCACCAATAAGAGGCTTCGCAGCCCGAATTGTCGCTTGACCATAAACTCTTCCTTACGCCCTGCACTGAAGCCTCATGGGCTGGCACGAACCACCACCGGTAGGTCAGGCACCCTGTGCCTGACCTCGCCCCGCCATGACGGTCAGCGCATTTCGAGCGAATCGTTGGGCACTCGATGGCAAACCTGTCTGGCGGCGCTGGGTCAGGCACGGGGTGCCTGACCTACGATTTCGGCTGACGGCGCTATCACGGCGTGCCGCTATCATCGCTGACGTCAAGCTCCAGCTCGTCCAGCCATAGCCGGATTTCGTTCTCGTATTCGCTGGCCAGGTCTCCCTTGACCAATTGGCGATGGAAGTTGGCGGCGCCCTCCTTCACCAGGTCGGCGGCTTCGGCGCTGGGGAAGCGCCGCATGGGGTCAGGAGCGATCAACCCGCTGCAGAGGCTCATCAAGATGTCGTTGCACACCACGTCCTGCGGCAGGATGCGCGGCAGCCGCTGCACGAGCGTCCGCTTTGCCTCCAGGAGATCGCGATACGTTTGCAGCCCTGCGAACGGCGGCGCGCCGGAGAGCATTTCGACCAGCACATAGCCCAGGCTCGCCAGATCGGACCGTGGCGTTGCCTCCTGCAATTCGAGAACCTCCGGCGCGGCGTAGGCGGGCGTGCAGGTCCGCTTTGGCGGGGCCTCCTCCAACAGGTAGGCCGATCCGATGTCGATGATCTTCGCGTTGCCGGTCCGTTTGAGCATGATGTTCGACGGCTTGATGTCGCCGTGCACGATCCCCTCGCGGTGCAAGGCTGCCAGGGCCGCCAGACATTCGCGCAAAACGGCGATCGCGATTCCCGGCTTGAGGCGCGGCTGCACCGGCCCCGCCGTCACGATCACGTTGTTCAAGTATTCCCAGCGGCGATTGCTGACGCTGTGGTGCGCTCGCTCCAGCATCTCCTGCGTCAAGAGCCGGCTCAGGTCGTAGCCATCGACCCATTCCATCTCCATCATGCGGATGCGGTTGCGATCGACAAAGTTTTGGACGTCGATCAGGTTGTCCTGTTGGATCTGCGCCACCTGGGCTGCCACCTGGGCGATCCGGCGCATCGCTTCCTCGTAGCCGCGCACATCTTCATAGCGCGCCGGCGAGAAGATTTTGATCGCCACCGGCAGCGTAAAGTCGTCGATCCCGCGGCGCTCGCTCAGATAGACCGACCCCTGGCCACCGGTTCCCAGCAGCCGTTTCAGCCGATGGTGAACTGTCCAGTTGAGCCGCTGTTCGTTGACGATCGCTTGGTATCGCCCCAACAGCTCGCCATCGCTCCGCGGTGCGGGCTCGCCGCCGAGCGTGAGCGTTTGATTGCCCTGATGAAACGTTGTGGTCGACATGGCAGCCGCTCCGGTTCGCTCGATGCACATCGCGTCAGGTTCGTTTGCTGCGGAACATCTTAGGCCGCCCCATGCCCAAAGGTAAAGAGCGATCGCGCTCCAGCCCCATATTGCGGCTCGTTGCGATCCGCTGAGCCGGCGGCGCCGGCCGCCGGAGTGAAGCGGTAATTGGCGTGATGCGAACCGCCACGGTAGTGCACTCCCGAGGCTAATGCCTCGTGCTCGGCGAATTAGCGCCGCCGGCTCAGTGGGCTTGGGAAACCCAGCGATTTGTCAACCAAATTCCAAAGCGGTTCGCCGGAAAGGTAACGAGCGAGATTCTCGCAAAAAAACCGCGTCATATTATCCGCTCGCCGCGCGCATTGGCCTCCAACATGGGGTGTGATGATGCAGTTTGGCAGGTCCCACAGCTCGCTGGAGTTTGGCAGCGGCTCGACTTCGGTTACATCGAGCGCCGCCCCGGCGATCTGGGACGACTTGAGCGCGTCGACCAGGTCGCGCTCCACCACCAGCGGTCCTCGTGCCACGTTGATCAACAAGGCGGTCGACTTCATCAGCGACAGCGCTTGGCGGTCGATCATTCCGCGCGTGCTGTCGGTCAAGGGCGCCGCGAGAATGAGAATATCGATCTCGCCGAGCAGGTCGAAAAGCCGCTCGGGCGGCCAGAGCGATTCCACATAATCGGGCTCGTCGACCGGGAACCAATCGGTGGCCAGCATCCGCGCGCGAAACGGCCGCAACAGCTCCGCCACGCGCCGGCCCACGCCGCCAAAGCCGACAATGCCCACCGTCGCATCGTGCAGATCGCGCGTCGGCAATCGCACGAACTGCCGTGCTTGCTGCGCGCGAAAGAACTTTGGCAGGCCGCGGCAGAGAGCCGTGACCAGTGCCAGAGTGTGTTCCGCCACCTGGTCGGCCAACACGCCCGAGGCGCTGGTGACAACGATGTCGGATGCCACCACCGAAGGCACGAGGCAATGGTCCAATCCGGCCGCCGACGACTGAATCCATCGCAATCGCCCGCGCCGCACCACCTCGTCCCAATCGACCGGAACCTTGGCGTGACCGCAGAAGATGTCCGCCTCCAGAAGCTCGCGAGCAATCGTCTCTTGCTGCGCGGCAAAAACGTCTGCCGAGGGCGCCACCGCGCGGATCTCGCGCACGTGCCGCTCTTTAAGGTCATAACACAGAACGACGCGCATCACGCATACACTCCTTCGCCCGAAGGGCGCACGACCGTAGCCAGGGACTTTCGTTCCTGGTGACTGGTTAACAATGCCCCCACCTTCCAATCTACAGCCGCCCGGAGGGCGGATGAAATCGCGCGATGGGCAAACTTGCACACCGACACGGGGCTTGGTAGCTTCGACAACCAACCGCGCGCTATGCAAGCACTTGCGTGTGAATAGGAGCGCCCCATGCCAATTCACTTGCCCCCCCTTACTCGACGGCGTTTCCTGGTTGACACACTGGCCGCTGGCGCCGGTCTGGTCATTGCCGGCAGGTCGGCGGCCGCCGCCGAGAGCGCCAGGGACGAGCACCGCTTTGCGCTCTTTTCCGATACGCATATCTCCGCGCGTCGCGACGAGGTGCATCGCGGCACGAACATGTTCGACAACCTCCGCCGCGTCGGCGACGAGGTGCTCGCGCTCGACCGGCCGCCATCCTGCGTCATGATCAACGGCGACTGCGCATTCCTCACCGGGCAATCTGACGATTACTCGGTGCTGTTGGAGTTGCTGCGACCCTTGCGCGAAGCGTCGCTGCCGATCCACCTGGCGCTGGGGAACCACGACCACCGAGAGCGGTTCTGGGACGCTTCGCGCGACGATCCGGCCCAGGAACGTCCGGTCGACGGCCGACACATTTCGATCATCGAGTCGCCGCGTGCCAACTGGCTGCTGCTCGATTCGCTTCGCGAGACAAACGAGACGCCCGGGGCGCTGGGCGAGTCGCAGCTCGCCTGGCTGGGTACGGTGCTCGACGCACGAGCCGACCGGCCGGCGATCGTCCTGGTTCACCATCATCCGACTGAGAATCCCAATGGCTCGGGCCTGGTTGACACGGCAGCGCTGATGAATGTTCTGGCGCCGCGCAAACAGGTGAAGTCACTGGTCTTCGGCCACACGCACCACTGGAGCGCGGCCGAGGACGAAGGAATCCACCTGGTGAACCTTCCGCCTACCGCCTATCCTTTCATTCCCAACGATCCTAGCGGCTGGGTCGACGTGCGGCTCGAACGCGATGGGGCGACCTTCGAGCTGCGGTCGCTCGACACGGCCCATGCGGTGCACGGCCAGCGCCGCGAGCTGCGCTGGCGTGCGAGCTAGGCCGGTATGATCTTTGGCCGACATGCGCGAACCGGCCGGACGACGCGCGTGTCATATCGAGAATTTGCGGCCGTCCCGCATTGCGCGCTTTGACGACGGAGCTCACGTGACGAGTCGTGCACTACACTCGGCTCGCCAGTGAATTCATACACGACGGAGTCACGGATGAACGCGACCTTGAGAACCTGGTGGCGAAGGCCGGCCGGTGGCGCCGAGGTATTGAACGTTGCACTGCCGCTGGTGGTCTCCACTTCATCCTGGACGTTGATGTATTTCATCGACCGGATGTTTCTCCTTTGGTACTCGAACGACTCGCTTGCCGCGGCGCTGCCGGCCAGCATGCTGAGCTTCGTGTCGATGTGCTTCTTCCTGGGCATGAGCACGTATGTCAATGCCTTCGTGTCGCAATACTACGGAGCGCGGCGCTACCAGCGGATCGGCCCGGCGGTGTGGCAAGGCGTCTGGCTGGGACTGGCCGCGTCGCCCCTGGTCCTGGCCACGATCCCGCTCGCCCCGTCGTTCTTCGAGTGGGTGGGGCATGCGCCGGAGGTCGCGCGTCAGGAGACAATCTATTACCAGATTCTCACCGTGGGCGCGCCGCCCATGATCATCGCCGCGGCACTTTCGTCCTTCTTTACCGGCCGCGGGCAGGTGAAGACAGTGATGGTCGTCGACTTTCTGAACGCGATGATCAACGTGGTCTTGGATTACTTTTGGATCTTCGGCTACGCGGGCTTTCCGCGCGCGGGCATCGAGGGCGCCGGGTGGGCCACGGTCGTGGCTCTGTGGTGCCGGTTGGCGATCTACCTGGCACTGTTTCTTCGCCCGGCGCTGCGCGACACGTATCAGACCGTTGCCGGCTGGCGTTATGATCTCGAGCTGTTCCGCCGGCTGCTGCGGTTCGGCAGTCCGGCGGGCTTTCACATGCTGGTGGAGGTCGTGGGCTTCACGGCGTTCCTCTTCCTGATCGGGCGGCTGGGACCGTTCGAGCTGGCCGCGACGAACCTGGCCATTAACGTCAACACGTTGGCGTTCCTGCCGGTGTTTGGCATTGGCATCGCCACGACCACGCTCGTTGGACAGCATCTGGGCGAAAACCGCCCCGAGCTGGCGGCCCGCGCCACCTGGACGGCCTTTTGGCTGGCGATTGGCTACACCGTGGTGTTTGGAGCGCTCTACGTGCTTGCGCCCGACCTGTTCCTGTTGGGATACAAGCTGGACGCCGACCCGGCGCAGTTCGGACCGCTGCGCGACTTGACGGTCATCCTGTTGAGGTTTGTCGCCCTCTACTGCATTTCCGACACGATGAACGTCATCTTCGCCAGTGCGCTGAAAGGCGCGGGCGACACGCGGTTCATCTTCATTACGTCGCTCACGCTCGCGGCCCTGCTGACTGTATTCACGTGGTTCGGACTCGAGCAGCTTGGCCTCGGAATTTACTACGGCTGGACCGTGCTGATGCTCTGGGTCGTGGCGATCGGAACCACGTTCTGGCTCCGTTTTCTCCAAGGCCGCTGGCGCGACATGCGTGTCATTGAGCCTGAAGCGCTCGCCGGCATCGAAACACATCGCTCGTTCGACGACGACGCCGATCCGGAACCGGAAAGAGCATTGGTCACACCATAGCTCCTCCATTCCACGTTGAGCCGTGGGCGTTAGCCCCCTGAGTGTCGAGCCAGCGGCGAGGGCGAACATCAATAGTCGCGCAACTCCGTGGGCTAACGCCCAGGGCTCGGCGGCAGTTGGCGCAGCGCTAGCGGTGATGGTCGGCCTATGTGCCGCGGACCAGCCCGAACCATTCGATCTGCCGTCGCGGACAGTAGACCAAGCTGTGGTCGCGGCAATACGGCTCGAGCCACTCGGCACGCGCGGCCAGTTCCTCGAGCGTCGTTCCCTGCGGCATGAGCATGACGCGCGAGCGGTCGATCTGGGGCATCTCGTCGAGATATCGCTGGGCCTCCTGACAATCTGCCGGCGCGTCGACGACGAACTTGATCTGGTATTTGTACTGGCTCACGAGCTTTTGCATGACGTGTGGCGCATGCCGCGTGGCAACGTGCCGCCGATGCCAGGTGGGGTGGTCGGCTTCGCTCGGGGCAGAGCCGGCCAGTTTCGGGCTGATCGACATCAGGTCGCACTCGACCGGCAAGTAAAGCGTCCCGGCCGTTTCGATCGTGATGTGGCGCCCGGCACGGCGCAGCCCCGCCGCCAGCGGCACGAGCTCGCCGTGGATCATCGGCTCGCCACCAGTTACGACCACGTGCCGGCAATCAAACGAGGCGGCTCGCTCCAACACTTCACTCACCGCCAGGTCGTCCCCCTCCGGCGACCACGAGGTGTATGGCGTGTCGCAGAACCAGCACCGCAGATTGCAGCCGCTCGTCCGGACGAAGACACTCTCGGTGCCCGTTAGAAAACCCTCGCCTTGTACCGACCGGTAGATTTCGGCGATTCTCACGTCGCGCCGCCCGATTGATAAGGCAGTGGGTCGCGTAACCCGGCGCGTGCGAACCCTTCGAGCCGCAACTGGCAGGCATCGCACCGCCCGCAGCTCACGCCCGACTCGCTGGGGTCATAGCAGCTATGCGTCAGGGCGTAATCGACCCCTAAGTCCATCCCGCGGCGAATTATCTCCGCCTTCGATAGCGCGATCAGGGGCGCGTGAATTTTGAACTGGAGCGTCCCTTCCACGCTGGCCTTCGTGGCCAGGTTCGCCAGCCGCTCGAACGCCGCGATGAATTCCGGGCGGCAGTCGGGATACCCGCTATAGTCCACCGCGTTGACGCCCATGAAGATATCGGCCGCACCGAGCACCTCTGCGTAGGCTAGCGCCAGCGCCAGGAGGACCGTGTTCCGCGCTGGCACGTAGGTCTCCGGAATGCCGCTTCGCATCTCTTCGGCCGTGCGGTCCTTCGGCACGCTGTCGGCCACGTGTTCAACATGCTGTGTGGCTGGGGCTAAGGCCGCAGGTCGTGCCCCAGCGGAGTCCGAGTGCGGCGCGCCGGGTGCCACGCGTTCGGCACGCTGCCGAACCCGTGCAGTCAGCTCGGAAGCTCCGGTCGGAGACTCCACTGCCAAAAGCACACTCCCACCGATGGCCGCCAGGTCGATGCGTTGCAAATAATGATTCCGCACGCCGAGCGATTGAGCCACTCGCCACGCCGCTTCCAGCTCATGGTGGTGCCGCTGACCGTAGTCAACGGTCAATGCGTAAAGCTCGAAGCGCTCATCGCGCGCAATCGCCCCCGTTGTTGCAGAATCGAGCCCGCCGGAAAGTAGTATTACGGCACGTGTCGCCATGATCGGTCGCATACAGAGGCCAAGTGCCACGTGTTCGACATCCAATCCGACTGCGTGGCAGCCTTGCACGCATCATGCCACAATGGCAGAGTTCGCAAAAGGAGCCTCGCTTGAGCCAAGACTTCCGCTCGATCCTCGAAACGTTCGAGAACCAATACCCCGGGCGGCCGTACCAGATCGAAATCACCTGCCCGGAGTTCACCTCGGTGTGCCCCAAGACGGGCCAGCCCGACTTCGGCACGCTGCGGATCACGTACGTGCCGCGAGCGCGCTGCGTGGAGCTAAAGAGCCTGAAGCTCTACCTCCAGCAGTTCCGCAACGAAGGCATCTTCTACGAGCACGTCACCAACCGCATCCTGGACGACCTCGTGGCGGTGGCGGCGCCGGCGCGGATGACAGTTGTTGCCGATTTTACTCCGCGCGGAGGAATCACGACGCGAGTTACTGCGGAATTTACCGCGTCCACGTGACCAATTGTCGCAGCTACTCGGCCAAGGTAGACTTGACACGATGGCAATGACCAATAGTCAACACATCGAAGTCACGCCCGGGATCTGCGGTGGAAAGCCGCGGATCTCCGGGCATCGCATTAAGGTTCAGCATATTGCCATCTGGCACGAACGGCTGGGGATGACGGTCGACGAGATTGTCGCGGAGTATCCTGAGTTGACGCACGCCGAAGTCTATGCGGCACTGGCCTACTATTGGGACCACCGAGACCAGGTCGACGCCGACATTCGTGCCGACGAGGAATTCGTCGCGGCACTTGAGAAGGCGTCGCCGCCGTCACTGCTCGAACGAGCGTTCGCGGGTCGCCGTATCAAGGACAATCCGCTTCCACCTGGATGAGCACGTCAGTCCGCGCATCGCAGCCGCGCTACGCCGGCGCGGAATCGATGTGACCACCGCGGCCGATGCCGTGCTGCTGCATGCGCCGGATGAAGACCACTTAGCCTTTGCGCTCGCCGCAGCTCGGATGATATTTACGCAGGATGCCGATTTCTTGCGGTTCGACGCGGCAGGGTCGCGCCACGCGCGGATCGCATTTTGTCGTTCCGAGAGCCGCTCAATTGGCGAGATTATCCGCATGCTGGTGCTGATTTGGGAAGTGCTGGATGCGGAGTCGGTGCGCAACCACGTGGAGTATATCTGAAGTGCACCGACCAAGGCACGACGCATGACATTCGACGCGGTTCAGTTTTCGGAATGACGAGCCGCTCGCAAGATCAGTGAGGCGGACTGCTTGGCGCTTACAATGGCTTCGAGTTCGATCTTGCGGTGTTGTTGCAAGATGTCAGCGCAGTTGGGGCCGAGAATCTGGCAAATATCCGGAAAGACGTCTGTCAAAATGGAAAGCGACCGCTGCTCCGAAGGCGCGCATTGCATGATGAACGACGAAGACAATTCCAATTTGAGTTGCGCGATGAATTTATCGTTGATGCCGAGGTGGAATAGGCGCTTCGGATGTAGATGCGTACGCAGTCAAGCAAAAATCATCAAGTCAACGGGGTCCTGGAGGATCGCCTCAATGGTGTCGCCGCCCGACAGCAAGTCCAGCATTAGCGACACCCAAATCCGCGTCCCCTTGATGCACGGCTTTCCGTGGCAGACGTTTGGGTTGATGAAAATTCTTTCTTGCCAGTTCATGGATTAGCTCCTCCGCTTCACGTACAAGGACCGTTGCGCGGCCTAATAGGCTCGATGTCCCTCGCGACTAAGCCACTCTTGGAACAACGCGCGACATTCCTCACGCATGACGCCGCCTTTGAGAGTGATTTTATCCCCGGCGCGCCGCGCAATCTCAGTGGCCGGAAGGTACAGTTCGTGAAAGCCCGCTTCGGCTGCGTCCTCGATGGTGGCGCCATAATACACCTTTGCCACGCGCGCCCAGTGCAGACCCGCCATGCACATCGGGCAAGGTTCGCACGTGGTGGCCACCACCGCGCCCAGAAGGTGTATTTGCTTTGCCACCGCGCAGGCGGCGCGCAATGCATTGATCTCGGCGTGGGCCGTGATGTCGGTCGTCGCCCAGACGGTGTTATGCGACACCGCCAGCACCTCATCGCCGATGGCAATGGCGCATCCGAACGGGCTTTGACCGGCGGCGATGCCCGCGCTAGCCTTGTCGATCGCCAGCCGCATCAGTGCCTCCGGATCGATCGTCACGAATGTCGACCTACGTCGGCGAAGATGTCGTACATCGCATCGAGATACTGCTGCGCCTCATCGAGCGGCGTCACCAACGGGGGGCTGATGCGCAGCACCTTGCCGGCCAGCGGCCCCAGTAGGTGAATCGCGCGCCGCTTGGCATCTCCCTTGTAGCACGCCTCGACGCACGCGCAGGCCACTTCGTCGGCCGAACGGCCTACCACGCCGGCGCATTCGACGCCCCACACGACTCCCTCGCCGCGGACTCGCGCCACGACGTCGAGCTCCGTCAGCCGCAGCAATCCCTCCTCGATCACCTTCGAGAGCCGGCGCGCGTGTTCCAAAACGTCGGTCGATTCGAACTCATCGAGCGTTGCCAGAACCGCCGCGCAGGCGAGCGCGTTGGCGCTCCACGTGTCGGAGGCCTCGCCGTAATGCATGTTGGCAAACAGGTCGGCACGGCCCACGGCGGCACTGACCGGGACGCCGTTTCCCAGTCCCTTCCCCAAGACGACGATGTCGGGCTCGACACCATATTCGCTGAAGGCGTACATCGAGCCCGTGCGGCCGAAGTTCGACTGCACTTCGTCCAGGATGAACACCACGTCGTTGGCGCGGCAGTACTGTTCCAGGAGCTGCAGGTATTCACGCTGTGGATGAAACGACCCGCCGCCGCCGAGATACGGCTCGGTGATGAGGGCGGCGATACGGCCCGGCAGCTCGCGCTGCAGGCGATCGAGCTCGGCGCGGTAAGGGCCCAAGTCGAGTGGCTGGCGGCGACGCTCGACGCTGCCGCACTCTTCAAGCGGAAACGAGATGAATCGCACGCGGCGGTCGCGCTCGGGATCGTCCTCGGTCCCCGTCACGGCGCCCGCCAATCCTTTCTTGCCGTGGAATCCATGTCGCGTGGCGATAATCACGTCAACTCCGCGGCGGCGATCGAGTGCCGCCCAGATCGCTTTTTGAATCGCTTCGCTGCCGCTGGCCGCCCACAACACCTGTTCGCACCGCGCGCCTCCCGGCTGGCTGCGCAGGCTGGCGATCAGTCGTTCCGACGCCTGCACCTCCAGCGGCGTCAGCGCGTTGTAGGCCGAGAGCGGCGGTGCCTGAAAAAACTCGCCCAGCCCCGGCAACACCGATAGCGACAGGTAGTCCAGCACGCGATGCCACCACCGCGTCGGATTGTGCCCCAAATTGGCCACCAGCACGCCAGAGGAAAAATCGGCCAGCTTCCGCCCCTCGGGCGTCCAATGATAACAGCCGGCACTTCTGGCGATCACGGCCAGGCTGGGGGTGAAGGTCCGCTGGGCGCGTGGCTCGACGGTGGCCAGACGCTCGCGTAGTGCGTTCGAGCGGCTTTCGCCGGCGTGCTCGATGGTCGGCGGAGCGGCTGTTTCGATCGCGTGCGAGATGGTGGATGTCTTGTTCATGGTCAAGAACCACCGGGATAAACCCGGTGGCTTGCAATGACCTTATCGGACTTGCGCTATACAAGCCCAGCGTAGAGGATTTCTGGTACACTCGCGCCGGGGGAGAACAGGACCAGTCCGCCGGCCGAGTGGTTCACCTCGACGACCGAGTTCGGTGTGCCGGCGGCGTGCTTGGCGAGGATCGCCTCCATCGCGGCCACCGCGGCCACCGTCTGCCGGTCCGCCGAGATGTCGTTATAGCTCAGCGCTCGCGCACGAGCGAGCCGCGCGTCTCGTTCACTCTCGGGACCGCCGAATTCCACCATTGCCACCTCGCGGACGAACCGCTCGAGCACCTCGATTCCGTAACCGCGCTGGGCACGTTCTCCCCACGGCTCCAGAAACGTGCCGTTGTAGTGATTGTTCATCGAGATTTTTCGCTCGAAGGGCGTCTTGCGCTCGATCGTGCATTCCACGCCGCGCTTGCGGCTATGAGCGTTCCAGACGCCGTTGTCGAAGCGGAACTGCACTTCCTGCTCGATGTAGCCGGGAAAGTTGTCCGGCGTGACCCAACTGGTGTGGATGTCAAACGCCGCCTCGCGCCCGTCGTCGTAGCCGTAGACAAGCCGCAACTGCGTCGAGTCCCAGGTGTTCCCCTCGGCCGCGCCAACCAGGCCACGCTGCCCGGTACAGGCCACGCTTAGCAACTGACCGCCGAAGGTGAAGTCGATCAGCTTGATGTAATGCACCGCGACATACGTGCCGGGATTGCGGCCGCGAATCCACTCAGCAAACTGCTGGCCGGAGATCGCCTTGGGCTCCAGGAGCGAACAATACCCGTTGTTCACGTGCACCAGCTCGCCGTCGGCCACCAGCGTGCGGAGCTTCTTGTGGTCCGGGTCGAGCAGCTTGTGGTAGACCACCTTGGCGAGCACGCCATGCTGCCGCGCCAGGCGGTCTAGCTCGTCCAGCTCGGCGAGCGAAAGGACCGACGGCTTCTCGACCAGCAAATGCTTGCCGGCGGCCAGCACCGCACGCGAAGACGCGAAATGCCGATCGTCGGGCGTCGCCACGCAGACGAAGTCGACGCGGCTACGGAGCAACTGCTCGACCGAGCCCGGTTCTCTATACACCTCAAACGGCGCCGTGCGTCCGCGTGCCGACTTTTGATAGGCCTCGGCGCGCGAACCGGTGCGCGAAGCGACCGCCGCGAGCGTTACCTCGCAAACGCCCACCTCCGGCTCATACAATCCGCGCCAATGAACCTGTTCAAAGAAGGGCCGGTACGTCTCCTCAAAAATCATCCCCATGCCGACCATGCCGGCGCGCAACCGGTGCACGGCGACCGAGGAAGGATCCTGAATCGAGCGTTCGGATTGCATCATCCCGGCAATGTAACCTGGACAAGAGGCGCTTACTATCGTTTCGAAGGAGTAGCGAGCGAGTTCGGGACGCCACCGGCCGGCTTACACCGGCCGCTCGCCGACGACTCGCGAGGTGTGGCTGGGGCTAAGGCCATACGCCGTGCCCCAGCAGAAGCGCGCAACCGGGTGTGAAGTAATTCGGTGCGCTGCTGGGGCACGCTGCGCTTAGACCCAGCCACCCCCAGGTTTACGCGATGGAGCGCTCGTAAATCCGGTAGGTCTTATACCGCTGGCCGCCGACCTTTTCGATGGTGCGATTAATCAGGTCGTTGTCCTCGAGCGTCCAGCTCAGCTCCGCGCTGTTGTAGCCGAGCTTGTTTTTGCCCACATCGAGCGTCCGCAGGATCAACAGCTCGCTGATGCCGCGGCGCCGGTACGGTTCGAGCATCCCCAATACCGCCATCCGCGCCGTTTTGATCCGCCGCGAATAATACAGGTATTTGGCCAGGCCGATCGGCAGGCCCCACCGCGTCAGTCGCCCATTCAAGGGGCGCAGCGCCTCATTCGAATCGGGGAGCGTCAACGAAAAACCCACGGGGCGACCCTCCACTTCGGCCAGCAAGATCAGGTCTTCAGAGGCGAGCTGCTTCAATCGCCCGGCGAGGTGATGAAACTCCTCGTCGGTCATCTTCACGAAGCCCCAGCTCTTTTCCCAACTGGCGTTGTAGACCTCGAGACACCGCGCAACGTCGGCCTCGAAATCGCCGCCGAAGCTGATCGGGCGCACCGTGACGCCGCTCCGCCTGGCCAACTTCTCGGCCAGCCCGCGCCAGCGCGCGAGCATGTCGTGCGGGTCGACAAACCACCAGGCGTACAGGTCCCTGACCTTCGCCAGCCCCCACGATTCCAGGAGCCTCGCGTAATAGGGCCGATGATGATTCATCAGCACTCGCGGCGGGGTGTCGAAGCCGTCGATCAATAGCCCGCAAGCGTAGTTCGTCGAGTAGTCGATCGGCCCCATGATCGAGGTGCGGCCTCGTGCATGCAGCCACGCGGCAGCCGCATTCAAGAGTGCCGCCGCCACCGCAAGATCGTCCACCGACTCGTACATCCCGAAACAGCCCACGTTCGCCTGATGCTCCTGGTTGTAGCGCGGGTCATCGCTCACCAGGATGCGTCCCACGACCTTACCGTCGCGCGCTGCGAGAAACTGGGTCGCGTCGCCATGGCGATAGAAGGGTTGATGCCGGCGATCAAGAAACGACTTCACCTCCATGCGCAAGGGCGGCACCCACAGTGGATCCCGGGCATAGATCGACCAGGGGAGGTCGACAAAAGCCTCCAGATCGCGGCGCGATGCAACCGGTCGAATCTCCACGCCGAGACCGGTTTGGCGATCGCTCTTGAGGGCCGGATTCGAGCGGTGGTTGTCACGCCCACGCGTCATTTCCACTCTCAGCTTGGGCTGCGGCCGCCTCGCAATCGGGGCGGAAGCCTCGCGAAACCGCTCCCGCGAGCCAGTATACGCGTAATTCACCAGTTGCTCCAATGATCGTAAACGCGGCGTGCTTGGAGACACTGCACAGACATTCTCGTGCGGAAGTTTCAAATCCGCCCAGTATTTCGTCATCGTCTTTCTCCTGGCTAGCGTGACTTTGGCGCTGGCGACCAATCGTTGGCCGCTGAATAAATCGAGCGCGATTCGGCAACGATTGTTACGGCCACATTACAAAGATGCTCGGCGCCACAGGTTCGATGGCAAAGCCGTGTCATTGCGCCGTAACAATTGACGCCGAATTGCGCCGAGAACCGCGGGCGATCTGCGTCACAGCCAATGACATGCTCGTGGAGGTTCGGACCATGAATGCCTGGACCCTTGTCGTCTTTTGGGCGCGCGCGAGCTTTGCGCTCAACCTCTCGATTCTGTCGACGGTGTCGTTCATCGCCGGCCGGCAGACGGTACTTCCGGCGCCCTTGCGAGCGTGCCTGCTGGCCGTCTTCGCCCTGGCTGGCCTATGGTCGCTGCGGATCGCGATGTCGATCGTGAAGATGATTCGAGAGCGATAATGCCTACGCTCCAAAATCCGCCAGCATGCGCTTGAGCTGTGGCAGGGCTTCTTCCGCCGCAATTTCGCCCGTTTCGGCCAACTGTCGCGCGCTGCTAAAGTCGCTGAAATCGAAGGCCGAGGTGTCGGGGCGGATCATCAGGTCCACCGTGCCGCTGCGGACCGCGGTCATCCCGTATGCTTGCACTTCGGTCACGCGCAGCAGCGTCGCCACGGCGCTGGCTCGTTTTAGCGCCCGCGCGGGAGTCGTGGCCACGTTTCCGGCGAAGCGCTGCGGCAGTTTCGCCACTACGTCGACCCCCACCACCAGTTCGGCCCCTCGCTCGATCAACACGTCCGCCGGCAGATTGTTCAAGATGCCGCCATCCACCAGCGCCATTCCGTCGCGATGAATCGGGCGCGAGATCATCGGCAAATTGATGCTTTCCAAGATTGCCGCCACGGCGTCGCCGCGCTCGCGCGCCACCGGTTCGCCCGTGATGAGATCCACCGACATCGTTGAAAGCGGAATCAACAACTGATCGAACGTCCAATCGTCGAAGTAGCGGCGGAGCTTGCGTTCCCAAGCCCCCAAGCGAAACATCGCCCCCAGGTACCACATGCTGCCGCGAGGCAAGCGCGACAGGATTCGGGGCGGCGTCAGCTCGCGGCGAAAATTCTCCACCGATTCCTCAGGTTCGTAGCCGCTCGCATGGCTCAAGCCCATCATGGCCCCGCTACTGGTGCCGGCGATCAGGTCGAAATAAATCCCCTCTCGCTCCAGCACGCGCAGCACGCCCAAGTGCGCCAGCCCACGCGCCCCGCCGCCCCCCAGCGCCAAGCCCAACCGCACGCCATACAGGTGTCGCACCAGCCGCGATATCGCTCTGCGCACGCTGGGTGGCCGTTGGCTCCCGTCATCCCCCAGCGGAACCTTGAAGTCCGGCTCGGCAATCCCCAGTCCCCGATCCTTCCGCGGCCCCACGTGATCCGCCTCGCGCAGAATCCACACGAGATGAATACGCTGCGCGACGGCAGGCGCCGCGCGCACGAGAGCTCGCAGATTCTCGATCGGCCGCGCGGCGTCAGCCGGTTCGACCAGCCACCACACTTGTTCGCAGAGGGCCAGTAGCTCGACCAGCTCTTCTCGAAATGCATCGTCCCGCAGCTCCAAGAGTATGCGATATCCCGCTTCTAAACCCCGCGCCAGGCGCTCGTGGATCGCCGCAACGCGCTCGGCATCGCTCGGCTGCGGCGAGATCTCTTCCCATTGATATGTGTCACAGCCCACTCGGTCGCGCATTCGCGAGGTGAGTACCTTCACGGCGTTTCCTCGCTCAACGAGCGCCGTGGCAATATGGTGCGTCAGCATGCTCGCCCGTCCGTCTCGGTGTACGAGCGCCAAGGTTGCCGGCACGTGATGCGGCGTGCGGCCGATGTTGGCGCTGTGCAGCCGGTGCCCCAATGTGCGGCAGAGATTGGCGGCCAGCGCCGGCACACTCGTGAGCAGATTCTGAAGATCGTCCTGCTCGATCTCCAGCAGATCGCTCTCAATCACCGACGTGACGGTCGCCGTGCGCCGCCCATCGGTGAAGAGCGCCATCTCGCCAAAGTGCGCACCCCTTCCGAGATATCCCAAGAGCCGCGGCGAGCCGCCGGCTCGCTCCACCGTCACCCTCAATTGGCCGCTGGCCACGAGGTACATGCTGCGCCCCGTCTCTCCCTGCCGGCAAATTACATCGCCGCACGCAAGCCGCCGGTAGCACCCCGCCGCCGCCACGCGCGACACGTCGTCGGGGCTTAGCCCGCGGCACAGCTCGCTTTCGGCCAGCCAATTTTGTGCGCTCATTCGCTTCCGCAAGCTCCTCACCGAACCATTTTCGCGACTGCCGCCCTGGTCACCGTATCGGTCATAACCGCTTCGTGAGGCTCGATTTGCTCCGCTCGTTTCGGATCATCTTATCGGTCCGAAAGCCGCTCGTGGAGCCAGTCTCGGTGGGTGCCGGTACCGGCAGCTACTTCACAAGCGGCGAGCGTAACGTTACGCTCTTACATTTATTGCGCGCCACGCCCAGTCTCACTCGCAAAGGCTCGTAACAAATCGTCGGCTTCTGCGCCATGCACCTTAGAGCGGCAGGCGCCGCCCACTGAAGTAACGACGAGAATAGGACCGGCGGCCGTCCTAACCGGCCATTCGACCGAACCAAAGGAGCCTACCATGTCTACTGTCCTCGCCCCCGCCAAGGCGGTCGCGCCGTCGCATTCCGAGCCGGCCATTCACGCCGAAGTCAATGACGAGACTTCGCTGGTCGACTTTTTGCGACTTCGCGAGCAGGGAGTGGACTTCCGCCAGGCAGCGGCCCTTTTCAAGGCAGGACTCGAGCAGTTCGAGGCCACCGGCCATAACCTTTACCGCCGCATGCTCCTGGGAAAGAGCGACGCTCGCGCGCTAGTGGACTATCCGCGCGAGGAGTGCCTGCGCGACATGATCGTGCTGGCCTCCAACAACTACCTGGGCCTGACGGCGCACCCCAAGGTGATCAAGGCCGCGCGAGCGGCCGCGCTCGAATACGGCACCGGCTCGGGTAGCTCGCCACTATTGGTTGGCACGTTCCCCGTCACGCGCCGGCTCGAATCTCAGTTGGCGGCCATGAAGGGAACCGAGGAAGCGTGCGTCTTCGCCACGGGCTATCAGGCGAATGTCGGCGTCATTTCGGCGGTTGCCGGCAAGAACGACGTGGTCGTCTTGGACCGCATGGCACACGCCAGCATGGTCGACGGCGCCAAGCTCTCTGGCGCTTCGGTCAAGGTCTTCCGCCATAACGACGCCGCCCATCTGGACCGCGTATTAGAGCGCCTGCCCGCCTCGGGCATGAAGCTCATCTGTATCGAGGGCATCTACAGCATGGATGGCGACGTCGCCCCGCTCGATCAAATCTGGAACGTTACGCGGCGCCACGGAGCGATGCTCCTGGTCGACGAGGCCCACTCGACGGGCGTCTTGGGGCCCGAGGGTCGCGGCGCGGCAGCATACTTCGGACTCGAAGGCGAGATCGACCTGCACGTCGGCACGCTCAGCAAGGCGTTGGGCGCTTGCGGCGGTTTTGTCGCCGGCAAGAGCGACATTGTTACCTATATTCGATACTTCGCACGTTCTGGCATGTTTTCCACGGCACCGTCGCCCATGGTCACGGCGGCCGCCAGCGCCGCAGTCGAGGTCATCTCCCAGGAGCCGCAATTGAGAGATCGCCTGTGGCAGAACTGCCGCTTCATGCACTCCGAGCTCAAGCGGCTGGGCTTCACGATCAGCGAGGCCCCCAGCCCGATCATTCCGGTGATTGTGGGCACCATGGCCGGCTTGAGGCAGATGACGCTCGAGCTGCACCGCAGCAATATCTGCGTCAATTCGGTCCCCTACCCGGCCGTGCCCCATGGCAGCGAGCGGCTGCGAATCAGTCTTACCGCCAATCACACCCAGGCGCAGCTTGATACGGCGCTCGCCGCGCTGGAGGCCGCTGGCAAGCACGCGGGCGTCATCGACTGAGTTGGTTGCCGCGCTGGCGTAAAGAGCGTGTCTAGTCCTTCCGGACGTAGAGCCGCGCATCCCTCATGTGCGCTTTGCTTTAGCAGTGCGCGGAACGACTGTAGGCGCGCCTCAGTGAGGCCGGTTTTCGTCCGAATTTACCGAGGACACTGACCCCGGCTACAGCTTTTTTCAGCGGTGTTTCACGGTGCGCTGGACAGCCTGGAGTGTGTGGCGACGGGCACGAAAACAGTTGACAACCGCCGAATCGACGCGATAGACTATGGCTCGCTATAGACTTGCGGCGTTTTGGCCTGCGCGCGATGCGGTCGATATGCCAGCGCACAGCGATGCATCTCACTCGTCTGGAGGCAACTACGATGCTTGTCGTTCCTGGACGTACCAATAAGGACACCTGTGACGGTGTCACGCGTCGCGAGTTGTTGCGCGTGGGCGGATCCGCCATGTTCGGTATCAGCCTGGCCGAAATGCTTCGCCTCCGCGCGATCGCCGGAGAAGCCGGCGCGGAAGGCGCTGGTGGCGGACCGGGCTGGGGCAAGGCCAAGAGCGTGATCCTCGTCTACCTTCAAGGCGGGCCCAGCCATCTCGATCTTTGGGATCCAAAGCAAGACGTCCCGGAAAACGTTCGCAGCGTCTTCAAGCCCATCGATACAAAGCTCTCCGGCGTGCAGCTTACCGAGGTCATGCCCAAGTTCGCGCAGGTGCTCGATCGCGTGACGCTCATCCGCTCGATGAGCTATACGCCCATCGGCCTCTTCAATCACACGGCGGCGATCTACCAGATGCTGACTGGCTACACGGCCGACAAGGTGAGCCCCTCCGGCCAGCTTGAGCCGCCCAGCCCAAAGGATTTTCCCAACGTCGGCTCGAACATCATCCGTCTCAAGCCGCCGCAGGAACCGATGCTCCCCTTTGTCATGCTCCCGCGACCGCTGCAGGAGAGCAACGTCGTCGGCAAAGCGGGCACCGCCGGCTTCTTGGGCCGCGCCTTCGACCCGTACTATCTCTACCCGCCGGGCGATGACATGGACATGAACAAGATGGACCGCATCAAGGTGGATGACCTGCAACTGCGGCCGGAGGTTTCCTCGGCGCGTCTGAGCCGCCGCGCGAAGCTGCGCGACACGATCGTGGCCGGCATGCCCGCGCTGGAAAAAGCCGTTGAGAAATACGACCTCGACGAATACTACCAGCAGGCGCTTTCGCTCGTGATCTCGGGCCGCGCACGCGACGCGTTCGACCTAGCCAAGGAATCCGACGCCACGCGCGATCGCTACGGCCGCAACACGTTTGGCCAGTGCTGCCTGCTCGCGCGCCGGCTGGTCGAGGCGGGCACGCGCTTCGTTGAAGTGAACTGGCCCAAGGTAGCCAATTCCGACCATCACTCCTGGGACCACCATACCGACCTGTCCAAGCGGATGGGTACGCAGTCCGGGCCGATGTTCGATGCCGGCCTTTCCGGCCTCATCGGTGACCTGGACGAGCGCGGCATGTTGGACGAGACGCTGGTAGTGGCCGTGGGCGAGTTCGGCCGCAGCCCCAAGCGCGGCGTGAGCACCTCGGGCAATTCGAACACCGACGACGGCCGCGATCACTGGCCCTATTGCTACACGGCCTGCGTGGCCGGCGCCGGCATCAAGCGCGGATTCGTCTACGGCAAGTCGGACGCCACCGGCTCCGCCCCGGTCGAGAAGCCGGTCCACCCCTGCGATCTCTTGGCCACGATCTATCACAGCGTGGCTATCAACCCGGCCACAATCGTCTACAACCACCTCAACCAACCGCGCGAGCTGGTCAAAGGCGAAGTGATCTCGGGCATCATTGCTTGAGCGATAAGTGCCTGTCGCCACTGAGCCGAGGACGTTAGTCCGCGGAAGTCCCCGGAGCGGAGTTGTAGGGTGCCGCCAAGCGTAGCGCAGACGCACCGCTTGAATCGTTGATATGATAGTGGTCAAGGCAACCGCCGGCTCAGGACGCGGTGCGTCTTCGCTTCGCTCGACAGCACCCCGAATCTGTTCAGGACGGACGATTCCTACCGACGAGTTGCACTCCTTGGGCGCACTGACGACGCCGGTCACGTCGAAACGACAAAGTCGCCGGTTGGGGTCTCCCGGTCAGCAAACCATGATGGACTGGTGCGCTCCCGATGGTCAGCCGCTGTTTTCTCCGCAGGACCAGCGATCGGTTAAGGCAGGTTAAACGCCATCGAGCTCGCCGATCACGTCGACGCAATGTTGTTGGCGGCGGCCCGCCGCCCAGCGCTAGCCCGTTTCTTCTCGCGACGGGCCTTTCTGGTCAATCAACTATTGGAGGAGCCGCGCTGGGGTGTAGATGAAGTCGCTGGTGCCGGCGGTTTCGGTGGCGATCGTGCCATAGGCCAGGACGTTGGCCGGCTGCACGATCAATTTCTTGCTGCTCATCGAGCCGGTCAGCTTGACGTACAGGATGCGCACGCCCACGAACTTAACGATCGTGTAATCGGCGTTGTTGCCCGGCCCGCTCACCTGGCTGAAGATCGGGATCATGCGTATCTCGCCAATGATCGAGGCCAGCTCGTCCTTGACGCCGGCGCTAATGCCGGTGTCGCCGTTGAGGTGCAGCTCCCCCTGCTCGTTGAACTCGAGCTCCCCGCCCATCGCGTCGAAATCCTCGGGACTGATCCCTTCCACAATCTGACGAGCGATATCGGCTGTGCTGTTGTTCGAGGGGCCGATATCGACCGTGCCGCGATTGCCGGGCGAGCCGGTGCCTTGCGGGTAAAGATTGACCTCCTTGATCCCGTCGGAGCCGTTGTAGACGTGGTCGTTTTCGGGGCTCCAGTCGTAGTTGTCGGTCCCCGTGCCGTTCATCAGGGCTTCCCAGGTGACGAGGTCCAGTGCAAACGGCAATAGATCGACGTTTCCGCCGTCGGCCGGCGTGCGAAAGCCGCCGATCTGCTTGTTGAGTGCGGCCAGCGCCTCAGCCTCCAGCGGTTTGCTTTCGATTCCCAGCACGCGCGCAAAGAATAGAGCGACCTCGCCATTCATATCCGACGTTTTGCGGACGCGGATCCTGACCGCGTTGAATTGGTCGGTGTTGTCAAACTGAAGCGTCGCGCTCGGGTCGGCAAGATCCGGCAGGTAGCCGACCACTACGTCGCCCGTGGCGTCGTTTGCGGCATTCTGATCGATCTCGGGGCCGGACGTGCACACGACATTCAGAGCGGCGAAGTCGGCGGCGGTTGAACGCGAAGCGGTAACTTCGTCGGCCAGCCCCGCGTTGCCGCTGCCGGCCTCTTCGTCGATGAGGTCCCAGGCCGCGGCGATGGCGGCCGCATCGGCGGCGACCTGGAGCTGTGTTCGCGCGAGCAACAAGTAGCCAACGTCGACGGCCAATGCCGCCAACGCGAGCAGGCCAACAATCATGAGCGCTGCCAGCACGAGCGCAGCGCCTCGTCGGCGCATGTCTCGGCGTGGGCGGCGATGGTACTGCGGTCGATTCATCGATAAACCCCTTGGAAAAGTTGGCGTCATGGTTGAATTGTCTATTCAGCAGGGTGGACCGTCTTGGGATCGGTGTCCGTGGCCACGAGACCCGCGGCCGAGTACCAACGGACTTCCTTCAGCACGAGGCTGGTGACTCGGTTGCCGGCATAGCCGACGCCGGAGTTCGCCACCGACACCGCCGGGCTGTACGCATCGAAGTCCGTCAGATCGGAGGCGACGGCGACGTGCAGGTCCTGGTCGGCCGGGAACTCGCCCCAACTTTCCGAGCTGCCGCTGGTGACGTCGAAATGCAGCGCACCCTCCTGGAGGTACATGGACTGGGTCCAGGTAATAGTTTCGTGCTCGTGGTGCAGCGACTCGTTGACGAAGAGGTTGTCGGTGATCGGCTCCTCGTACTCGTAGATTTGCAGTTGCAGGCCGCCGCTGACGTACTCGGGGGTGGTCTGGTGATTGATGTTCAGCGCGGCGTGGATGCCGTCGAGCGTGGCCGTCGGCGAAATGACGCAGGTGACCTGCGGCGCATCGAGATTTGGCTCGGGATGGACGACGACCAGCTCCCAGTCTTCTTCCACGCGGATAATGGCCGGCGAGATTACATCGGCATTGGTCCGCGCGACAAGGCAGGCCGAAAGCACAAATGGGGTCAATGCGATATGCCAGCCGGGGAGTCCCCGGCGCGCAGTGCGATCACTTTGGAGTTTCATGGTTGAGTACTCCCTGAAACGAACGAACAGAATTCGGCGAAATGCGGGCCGGCGCGGTCATGAGAACATGAAGGCGAGCCGGCAATGGAAACCATAGCTCGTCTTCGTCGGCCGGTCAAATTTGGATTCCGACGCTGTATAATGGCCGGCAACTGATGATCGTCTCGATACCTTGCACGGGATCGCGATATGGCCGCCAAGGGTGTGAACCTGGAACGTTTTCCGCGCGTTTCGCTTTGCCATCGGCCGACGCCGCTCGAGCCCTTGGAGCGGCTGAGCGCGCACCTGGGCGGGCCGCGGTTGTTCGTCAAGCGCGACGACTGCACCGGGCTGGCGACCGGCGGGAACAAGACGCGGAAGCTCGAGTTTCTTTTGGCCGACGCCTTGGCGCAGGGCGCCGATACGGTGATCACGATGGGTGGCCCGCAGTCGAACCACGCGCGGCAGACGGCGGCCGCCGCGGCGCGATTGGGACTCAAGTGCGAGCTGGTGCTGCCGCGGATCTCCAAGTGGCACGGCCCCCTCTACGATACGAACGGCAACGTGCTCTTGGACCGCATGCTGGGGGCAACGGTACACATCGTCGAAAACACGGACGAGGCGGCGACGCGCGTCGTGGAGGTCTCGGACCGTGTCCGCGAGGACGGCGGCAAGCCCTATTTCGTGCCGATCGGCGGTTCGACCGCACTGGGGGCTCTGGGCTACGTCGACGCGGTGGTGGAGCTACTGCGGCAGGTGGATGCGGCAGGTTTACGCATCGACGCGATGGTGGTGACGACCGGAAGCTGCTCGACGCACGCTGGCATTCTGGCTGGATTGGAGGCGCTTGACCGCCCCGAGCGCGTCATCGGCATCTCGATATTTCATCCAGCGGATGAGGCCGAAGCGACCGTGCGGAGCCGCGTCACCGAAACATGCGAACTGATGAGGGTGACGCCACGCCGCGTGGATGAGCGCGTAATGGTACAGGGGGAATATATCGGCGCAGGCTACGGGCAGCCGACCGAAGCCATGCGCGAGGCGGTGACGCTCGCTGCACGCCTGGAGGGGCTGCTCCTCGACCCCGTCTACACGGGCAAGACGATGTCTGGGCTCGTGGACCTTGTGCGCCGCGAGTTCTTCAAGCCGAGCGAGAATGTGGTTTTTTGGCACACGGGGGGCATGCCGGCGATCTTCGTCTACGAGCCAGTCTTTTCATCGATCGGCTGATCGTGGCCAACGTAATGCACTGAGCCGCCTGTGGGCGAGGATTGGACAAACTGGTCGCGCTCGGTCCGCTGCCGGCCCTTGCGGATCGAAATGCCCGAGAGCGACGCCGAAGTGGCAGCGATCGTGCGGGGTTCGGCGGCCGAGCGGCGGCGAGTGCGCGTGGCCGGGGCGGGGCATTCGTTTTCGCCGCTGTGCGCCACCGACGACGTGCTGATCTCGCTCGAGCGGCTCACGGGGATTGAATCGGCCGATCCGCACTGGCGGCGAGCGACCATTCGTGCCGGCACGAGGATACGCGATCTGGGTGCCCCGCTTGCCGCGATGGGCTTGGCGCTGGAGAACCAGGGCGACATCGACGTGCAGACCTTGGCGGGGGCGATCTCCACCGGCACGCACGGCACCGGGCGAATATTGGGGAGCCTTTCCACGCAGGTCGATGGGCTGCGAGTCGTGACCGCCCTTGGCGAGACGGTCGAGTGGTCGGCGGAATGCGCGTCGGAGCTCTGGTCGGCGGCGCGCGTGGCACTTGGCGCCTTGGGGGTCGTGACGGCTGTACGCTTGCGATTGATCGAGGCATATCGACTGCACGAACGGCTCTGGCAGGAGCCAGTCGAGCAGTGCCTCGACGCACTGGAGGAACACATCGCGTCAAACCGGCATTTCGAGTTTTTTTGGTATCCCGCGACTGACCTGGCGCATATGAAGGCACTGAATCCCGCCGACGCACAGCCGGAGGAGGTAGCGGGCCGCTCGGGCGAGCGGATCGACGAGAGCTTTCGCGTTTTTCCATCGGTGCGCGATACGCCGTTTGACGAAATGGAATACTCGGTGCCGGCCGAGGCCGGGCCAGCGTGCTTTACAGAGCTACGCCAATTGATGCGAATGCGGCATCCACACGTTACCTGGCCCGTCGAGTATCGGACGCTGGCCCCCGACGACATCGACTTGAGCACCGCCTTTGGCCGCGCAACGGTGACGCTTTCGATTCACCAGGACGCGCGGTTGCCATACGAGGCGTTTTTTCGAGACGCCGAGGCGATATTCCAGGCGCATAACGGCCGACCGCACTGGGGAAAAATCCATTGGATGAGTGCCGAGCAGCTTGCGGCGCAATACGCGCAGTGGGACAACTTTCAGACGGTTCGGCGGCGGCAGGATCCACGCGGAATGTTCTTGAATGAGTATTTGCGGCAACTCTTTGAAACGTAGCCACGCGCGCCGCCGCTGAGTCGAGGACGTTAGCCCCCGGAGCGTCCGCGCCACCGACAAGGCGGCACCGCCGAGCAGGCAAGGACGTACCGCGTGATGCCTGCGCCGCGAGACTGTCGCGGCACCATCGGGGCGCCGCAGCGCGGGCAATATTGTTCGGGTGCCGCGACCGCGCCGCGCTCGTCGTCTTGTTGACAAGTAGCGCAAAGCTTAGCGCCCGGCAACGCCTCGAGCCGCTCGGCCGGGATGGGCCGGCCGCAGCCGGCACAGTTCGGTGCCTCGCGCCAATCGAAGTCGTCCTCGGCGCGGCGCACCGCCAGACCGATGCACTCGCATTCCGTGCACCGCAGGCGCCCGGCCACCGATCGCAGCAGCTCGAGCAGCTCGTCGGACGCGGGAGCTCGTTGCCGGCGGAGCATCCCCAGCGCACGGAGCCGCTCGATCGCCCCATCTTGATTGCAAAGACGCGACGCGTCGCAAGCGCGGCAGTGCAACTCGACGGACCAGGTTGCATCGGCCATAGTATTAGTGCCCATCCTCGCCAGCGAGTCTATTGTAGCTTCCTACCGCCGACGAATACCGGCCTTCGCTCCCAGACTAACGAGGCCAACCATGCCCGGCCAAATCTACCGCGGACCGCTCGAGCCGGCGGGCACCTGCTGCTGGCGCATCCCCAAGCGCTACAAGAGTGGCATGCGCGTCGACGGGCTGATCTACGCCAACGAGAGCCTGATCGAACAGATTCGCTCGGATCAGGCCCCGGAGCAGGTCGCCAACGTGGCCTTTCTGCCCGGCATTCAGCATGCCAGCCTGGCGATGCCCGACATTCACTGGGGCTATGGATTTTGCATCGGCGGGGTCTGCGCGACCGATCCGGAGGAAGGAGGCGTGATCTCGCCGGGCGGCGTGGGTTACGACATCAACTGCGGGGTGCGATTGATGACGACGAGTCTCGATGAAACCGAGGTTCGTCCGCGGCTTACGGCGCTTGTCGAGGAGCTCTTTCGCCAGGTTCCCACTGGCGTGGGTCGCGGCAGCAAGTACCGCTTCAACCATGATCAATTGCGCCACATGATGGCCGAGGGGCCGCGCTGGTTGACCTCGCGTGGCCAGGCAGTGAAGCGCGACATCGAGTTCACCGAGGCTCGCGGGCGGCTCGAGGGAGCAGTGCCCGAGGAGGTTAGCGATCGGGCGCTGTCGCGCGGCGTGGATCAGTGCGGCTCGCTCGGCGCCGGCAATCACTTTCTCGAGGTGCAAGTGGTCGATGAAGTGTGCGATGCAGCGGCCGCCGCCGCCATGGGGCTCGCGCAGGGGGGGGTCGTCGTGATGATCCACTCTGGCTCGCGCGGCCTGGGCTACCAGGTGTGCGATGATGCGCTGCGCATGCTGCGCGGCGTGCCCGAGAAGTATGGCATCCACCTTCCCGATCGGCAGTTAGCCTGTGCGCCGATCGACAGTCCCGAGGGGCAAAAATATCTAGGCGCGATGCGCGCCGCCGCCAACTACGCCTGGTGCAACCGGCAGCTTTTGATGTGGCAGGCGCGCGAGGTGTTCGCGACCGTCTTTGGCCGGCGCTGGGAGGACCTGCGGATGAACCTGGTCTACGACGTGGCGCACAACATCGCCAAGTTCGAGGAGCACACAATCGGGGGGCGCCGGCGCCGCGTGTGGGTCCACCGCAAGGGCGCCACGCGCGCCTTTCCGCCCAACCATCCCGAGATTCCCGAGCCTTATCGCCCGATCGGCCAGCCGGTGCTGATCCCCGGCGACATGGGCCGCGCCAGTTGGGTGCTGGCCGGCGCGGCCGGCAGCATGGACCAGACATTCGGCACGGCCTGCCACGGGGCGGGCCGCGTGATGAGCCGCGGCGAGGCGATCCGCCAATCACAGGGCCGCCGCATCGACCAGGAGCTCGCCGAGCGCGGCATCATCGTCCGCGGCCGAAGCTGGAAGGGCCTCGCCGAAGAACAACCGCAAGCCTACAAAGACGTGAGCCTCGTCGTCGACGTCGTCCACGAAGCCGGCCTTGCCAAAAAGGTCGCGCGATTGCGACCGATCGGGGTCATCAAGGGATAATGGATGGCTCTGCCTATCAATCCTGACGACTCGCTGGTCTGGGGCGCGATGATTCTCATCGTACTCTTGCTGGTGACGATCCTGGGGCTGGTCGTTGCCGCTATCGGTTGGGCGCGTAGCCGAGTTGCTCGCACCATGGGTGCCATGGTTTGCCTGTTCGGTGTAGTCAGTCTGATCTGCTTCTTGCTTGAGTGGCCACGGTTGTGGTGGTGGAGCGTGCCGCCGATTTACGCCGGCTGGCTCGCCTTCAGCGCTTGGCGCAGCCGGGAGTCGCCACTGAGGCGACCGTTGCAGTTTACCGTGAGTGGGCTGTTGACATTCATGCTCGCCATAAGCCTGACCATCGGAGGTGCAACCACGTATTATCAACGGCAGCAGGTGGAAGAGCGGCTAATCGCCCAACTCGACCGCCGCACAATCGACGTCTACCGGTGGACCTTCGGGCGAGCTAGCTACATCTTATTGAACCCCAAGAACGAACAAGACTTTTATCAGTGTATGAATGTGCTGCGCCAGCTCGGCGACCTGCGCTCTTTGCAGATCAACAACGGCCATAAACTTCCCACGAACATTACGGTACAACTGGGCGAATTGGCTCATCTGCGAACCATATCTGTGCAGCATCTCCCATTGCGCGATGCCAACCTGGAGCCCTTCGGCCGGCTAACGCACCTGGAGTCGCTCGATTTGGAGGGATCGCTGCTCACCGACGCCGGCCTGCGCCATCTGTATCCGCTCAAGCGACTCTCGCGCCTGCAGCTCTATAACGTGGACGCGACCAAGCTCACCTCGCAAGGAATACAGAAACTCCGCGCGAGGCTGCCTCGCTTAAAGGATTGAAAGGAAGAATAAAAAGGGGGACATTCTACTTTTTGTTGGCGGGTGGCCCAGGCAGCTTTGCTGTTTGGGTGCCGAAGGTACACAAGGACGCGCACGAACGCGCACTCCGGCGAAACGTGCTCGCGGGGCCTCTTGTCGCTATCGCGACACGGTTTCGACAGTGCCAGAGATGATATGTGTGTACCGCGATGGTGATCTCCGGGCGATGATGGCTTCCGGCGCGAGCAGGGCGCTGGGTGATGGCTTGAATCGGCAGAGCTTCGTATCGGAGTCGCGCTTGCTCGCCGAACTGTTCATGAGTCCAGAGCAGAATGGACTCAATATCTCGTACAGCGGCCGGCGAAATGAGGTGCCGATTCACCGCGTCAAGCGCCGTTGCGGGGGCGCTTCACGGACTTTCGCGCTCGTCGGCCGATGCGCCCGATGACGTTCGCCAGTTGTCGCTGTGTGTTGATCGTGATTCCCTGTCCCTGGTCAAGCTGCTCGAATGCCTCGGACGCCAGCGAACGTAGAAGGATCAACTTTTGCTGATCCTCGCGAGTTTGTTGCTCGAGCAAGCGCAGCCCGGCACGCATGACCTCGCTCGCATTGCGAAATCGCCCAATGTTTACCTGCTCGTGGACGAAGCGGTCAAAATGCTCCGTCAGGTTGATGTTGCGAGTTGGCATGATCGTTGCGCGCGGATTTGACGGCGTGGGAGCCACATAACGGCACGTGCGTAGTATACATTCGGTTGGCAAATATTGCCAATTCTGCTTGGGTTCCGTGGAGGCGTACCGACGCGGCATTCGCAATGAAAGAATGACTAGTTTTTTGGCTATTTTCGTCTTCTAATTGCGCGTTGCCAGAGCTGCTCTCGGGTGATACATTGTAAGTACAGCGCGCCGATTGGCCGCAGGCAGCACCATGATCAAAAAGCTCACGCGACATGGCAATAGTTGGGCACTGGTGATCGACAAGCCCGTGCTCGAGCTGCTCAAGATCGATCCTTCCACGCCGCTGGAGGTAAGCACCGACGGGCGGACGTTGATCGTCGCCCCGGCACGATCTCGATCGCGACGAGCGAAGTTTCAGGACGCATTAGCGACGACCAATCGGCGATACGCGCAAGCACTGCGGCGGCTTGCCGAGTAGTTGGATGTCCGTCGTCTTTCTGACACTCGACGAAGTGATCGAGATCCATCGCGACCAGGTCGCACGGTACGGCGGCAAGGAGGGGATTCGCGATCTCGGCTTGTTGCCGTCGGCGCTCGCACAGCCGGCGGCTAGATTCGGCGGACAGTACCTGCACGCCGATCTGCTCGAAATGGCCGCAGCCTATCTGTTCCACATCGTCCGCAATCATCCCTTCATCGACGCGAATAAACGCACCGGCCTTGTATGTGCTTTGGTTTTTCTACTCCTCAACGGAACGGATTTCGATGCGACCAACGACGAGCTGGAGGCGCTGGTATTTGGCGTCGCTCTATGGCAGACGGACAAGGCGGTCGTCGCTCAGTTTTTTCGCGATCACTGCTAGTCCACGGTTATTGCGCTGCTTCACGGGTGTACCGCTCAACGTTCTCTTCCAAGAGTGACAGCGGCACCGCACCAGAGCCCAGCACGACGTCGTGGAACTGGCGGACGTCGAAGCGGTCGCCCAGCTTTTCTTCCGCGCGGCGGCGCAGCTCGCGGAACTTCAGTTCGCCCGTTTTATAGGCCACGGCCTGGCCAGGCCAGGAGATGTAGCGATCCACCTCGGTCGTGATGTTGTGGATCGTCAGTGCCGTGTGCTCGGCCATGAATCGAATCGCCTGCTCGCGCGACCAGCCCAGATAGTGCATCCCGGAATCGACCACGAGCCGGCACGCTCGCCACATCTCGTAGCTTAATCGGCCGAAATCGCTGTACGGATCGCGATAGAAACCGCATTCCAGCCCGAGCCGCTCCGCGTACAGGCCCCAACCCTCGACGAAGGCCGTGAAATCCGCGAAGCGTCGGAAGTCGGGCAGCCCTTCGAGTTCTTGCTGTAGCGCAATCTGGAGGTGGTGACCCGGCACCGCCTCGTGCAGCGAGAGCGCCTCGATCTCGTACAGCGGCCGGCTCTTCAGGTCATACGTGTTCACGTAGTAGTAGCCGGCTCGCGTGCCGTCTCCCGATGGCGGCGAATAGTACGCCGTGGTCGTTCGCGGGGCGATGTAGGAGGGTATCTCGCGAATTCCGTACGGCATCCGCGGAAGCCGACCGAAAAGCTTGGGCAGCTCGCCATCCATCCGCTTGAGCACCAGGCTCACTTCCTTAAGCAATTGCTCGGGCCGCTCGACGTAGAAGCGCGGATCGGTCCGCAGGAAATCGACAAATGCCGGAAAATCACCCTTGAAGCCGGTTTTCTGGATGACCGCGCGCATCTCCTGGTCGATCCGCCGCACCTCGCTTTGGCCGGTCTCGTGAATCTGCTCGGGCGTGAGGTCGAGTGTCGTGAACCGTCGCACGCGGTGGCGATAGAATTCGCGGCCTTTGGGCAATGCCGAGGCGCCGATCTCGCCCCGCGCCGCTGGCACGTACTCGCGGCGCATGAATTCGAGAAAGTCGCGATAGCCCGGCACAACCGAGCCTGAGATCGCCTCCTCGCCGGCCTCGCGCAGCCGGCCGCGCTCGGCCGCGGGCACGGCGTTGGGAAATTCCGCAAAGGGCTGAAACAGCGGGCTGTCCGCGGCCTGCGCGACGATAATCGCCACAAGCGGTTGTTCGAATCCTTCGAGCACGACCGCCGGCAGCACCATTCCGCGGCGGATCCCTTCGCGCATCAAGTCCGCATGCTGCCGCGCGTAAATGCGGAAGGCGGCCAACCGCGCGACGTAGTTTTCATAGTCCTTCGTCGTGCGCAAGGGCACATGCTTCGGCAGCTCCGGAAACTCGACGTGGAAGCCCGAGCGGCTCGTGATCGGAATCAGGTAGCTGCCGAACTGGTGCTCGGCAATTTCCACCTTCTTGAGCTGCGCGAAGATCGCCGCATTGATTCGCTCCGGCGGCGAAAGTTCTTGAGCGTCAATCTCGGCGAGCCGCGCCAGGAATCCGCGCTGCGCGCCTGCGTTTCGATCCTGCGCGGCAGCGGTCACATCCGGCAGTCGATCGTTGTAGCGCACATCGCCCACGAACGTGGCGAAGAGCGGGTCCTCTTGCAGGCGAAACTCCCACTCGTCTGCAAAGAGCTGAGCCAGTTGCTCGGACGCCGACTGCCCCGCGACATTCGAGCCGGCCGCTATCGCGCAGACTACCACGAGTGCACGCGCGACGGCGGCCCGGCACACTCGATCTACTTCGCCCGCCCTCATAAACCTTGCGCCCCGCCGGCTCCCGCGGCCTGCGGCATCGTCGTTAGCGGGAAATCGTCCGTGCGGAACGGAGAGGCCGGCAGCCCGCTCTTGTTCCACAGGTTCCCGAGCGGATAGTTGGCCCAACCGTATCGCACGGCCACGGGCTCAGGCACCTCGGGAGTCCACACGGCCACCTGATCGCCTTGCACTTCGGCATAGGCGCTCACCCACCGGCGATCCTTCCCGGCGATCGTGAAGCCCGTGAGCGAATCGCCCTTGACGGCCAGGCCGTCCCCCACGTGGTCGAAGCTCAACACAATGCGGTCCTTGCGGATCTCCTGCCTTTTCAGCACCGGGCCGCTGTACTCGATCTTCTCGCCATAAGCGAGCGCCCGCGCGGCGAGCGCCAGCCGCAGACCCACGGGCTCCTTCTGCTGCGGATGGATGTCGGCCTCGTCTCCCACGTCCGTGATCACCGCCATTGCCGTCTTCGGCAGTGTGAGACTCGTCTGCAATTGCGCGTCGCGCAGCTCGGCCCAGGCACTTTCGGCCGGCTCGCTGGTGATCTTCATGAACGGCGCAAGTTGCACGAAGAGGAACGGGAAATCATCCTGTCCCCATGCATGCCGCCAGTCCTCGATCATGGCCGGGAAGAGCGTGCGGTATTGATACGCGCGGCCGGCGTTCGATTCGCCTTGGTACCATATCGCGCCGCGGACCGCATAGGGCACCAGGGGCGCGATCATCGCGTTATGGAGCACGCTGGGGCGGTGCGGGCTGTTTTCGCCGGCAGGCGGCTGCGGGCGACGCGGCGGCTCTTTGCCCTGCTCCTTGGCAAGTTTCTCCTCTTCCTTCCACTTGGCCAGCTCGTCCTCGAAGCGTTTCTGCGCCTCGGGCAGATTGGCGATCGTGCGCGCGTCGTCTTCCAGCATGCCGGCAAGCTGCGGTTTCGCGGCAAGCTGGCCACGACTCGTCCAGGCCTCGGCCGGGGTGCCTCCATAGGAGGTATTGATGAGTCCCACCGGAACGCCGAGCACCTTTTGCAGCTCGCGGCCAAAGTAATACGCCACGGCCGAAAACTCCTTGACCGAGTCCGGGCTGCAGGCGGTCCAGTTCGCCTCAACCGTCGACTGCGGTTCATTCGCGCCGCGGCGCGGCACGGTTAATAGCCGGATCGACGGGTTGGCGGCTGCGGCGATCACCGCCTCGGCGTTCGCCGTCCGCGAGATCGGCCACTGCATGTTCGATTGCCCGCTGGCGAGCCACACCTCGCCCACCAACACATCCTTGACTTCGATTGTTTGACCACCGGAGGAGACAGTCAAAACGTGCGGCCCGCCGGCTTCCATCGCGTCGAGCGTCATCGACCATTTGCCGTCCTTGGCGGCGGCGCTCTTCTCTTGGTTGCCAACCTGTACGGTGACCTTCTCGCCATCGTCGGCCCACCCCCAAATGGGAACTTTCATGTCGCGCTGCAACACGGCGCCGTCGGAAAACAGCGGATGGAGCTTTACGGCGGCGAACAATTGGCGCGGCGCCGTGACGATGACGGCAAGGAGTATCAGGACAAGTTGCAGACACCTTCGGTTTTTCTCAGCCAGCATGACGATTCTCCATTGGTTCGTGCGAAGGAGGGATCCAAGCGGTCGGCATTATCTCACGGCCGTGCCACCCGATTCAATTCCCCGCGCCGAGAATCCAAGAATGCGGGAAGGCGCTGTAAACGCCGTGCGAACCGGCGTGGACGAAGATTCGGCGTGGGAGTACGCTGAGAGGCGAAGAGGACGAAAAGGGAGCGTCCATCATATGCCAAAAAACATTGCATGCCATAAGGTGAAAGAGCTTCAGCCGGACGCGCGCCGAATTGTGCAAGAGCTCGTCGGGAGAAAGCTTCGCGAGGAAGACCAGGTCTCGATTCGCGTTATTGGTCCTCATCCGGCTCCCTCGCCGGCCGTCCGCCGGAAATCGGCCAAACGGCTCGAGGATCTGATGGATAACGCCGCTCGGAAGGCAAAGGACATTCCAGCCAAAGAGATCGATCGACTCATCGACGAGGCCCTTCGGCACACGCGCGCCCGGAAAAAACGGTGATGCGCATCGTGCTGGACACGAACGTGCTCGTTCGCGCTCATGCGCACCAGACCGGTCCCGCTCGCGAGGTCTTGAGAATCATCACAAGCGGCCCGCATCTCCTCATCGTCTCACCCTTCATTCTTGAGGAAGTCGATCGCGTTCTCCGCTATCCACGCCTTCAAGCGCGCTGGCCGCTCAGCAATGAAGAGATCGAAGAGTACGTCGCCCAACTCGACCAACGCTCGCTCGTGGTTGCAGTGCCTGGTAGTCCCGGTGAGGCATTGTCACCCGACCCGAACGACGATCCTATTATTCACACCGCAAGGATAGGCAGAGCTAACCTGCTATGTACACTCGACCGCCATTTGCGGCGAAGTCGCAAGGTGCGTGCATACTGCGCGACTTTGGGCATCGAGGTGATGAGTGACGTCGAGTTGCTTGCCGCGCTCCGGCGGCCGCCAAAGTGAGACCAAGGGTGCACCAGCCCTGGGCCTATTCGCAATTCGCTTGGCTCTGCGTTGCCGTTGCCGCCTTGTCAGACGTGGGCTACGATTCGCTGAACCTTACACCGCAGCGTTCGTTGCTCCCAGACTATTTCGATGCACGCGATGCCGCTCATGCTCGGCGTTCTGGCCTGTTTGGCGATCGCGTACCGTTTTTACAGTACCTTTCTCGCCGCGAGGGTCGCGGTGCTCGACGATTCGCGCACCACGCCCGCCCATACGCTCTATGACGGCCAGAACTACCACCCCACGCACAAGTGGGTGCTCTTTGGACACCACTTCGCGGCAATCTCCGGCGCCGGGCCCTTGATCGGCCCGGTCCTGGCCGTGCAGTTTGGTTATCTGCCGGGTTTGGTCTGGCTGGTCGTCGGCGTGTGCCTGGCCGGCGCGGTGCAAGACATGCTGGTGCTGGCCGCGTCGGTACGGCGCCAAGGGCGGTCGCTGGCCGAAATCGCGCGGAGCGAGATCGGACCGGTGGCCGGCACGGCTGCGTCGCTGGCGATACTTTTCGTCGTGGTGATTGCGCTCTCGGGACTCGGGGTGGTCGTCGTCAAAGCATTGGGCGGTGAGGAAGTGAAGCTTGCCGAAGGGACGATTCTGGAGTCAACGAACAGCGGACCGCTGCAAACCTGGCAAACCAACGGCCACGTCTACGCCGAAGTACCCGCCGCCACGCGCATCGTTTACCCCAATGGCAGCTCGCTCGTGCGGAACGAAGCATTCGTCATCACCGCTGCGACACCAGCGCTCTTTGCCAGTGATGACGGCGCGCGACGCACGCTGGCCGCCGGCGTCAAGCAGGTCGTGCCCGGCAGCTCGTGGGGAACGTTCACGATCGCCTGCACGATTCCGATTGCGCTCTTCACCGGCCTGTACATGTACAAGATTCGCAAGGGGCGAGTGGTCGAGGCCTCGGCAATCGGGGCGGCCGCAGTACTGGCCGCCACAGTCGTTGGGCACTGGATCCCGGGCTCGCCGCTGGAGCCGTTTTTTTCGCTCACGCGCGGCGGCACGATTCTGGCGATTTGCATTTATGGCTTTGTCGCCTCGGTGCTGCCGGTGTGGCTGCTGTTGTGCCCTCGCGATTACCTGTCGAGCTTCCTGAAGATCGGCACGGTGGCTCTCTTGGTACTGGGTGTGATCCTGGCGAATCCGAAGCTAGAAGCCCCGGCCGTGAACGGCTACTTCGCCGGCGGCGGTGGGCCCTACTTCGACGGGCCCATCTTTCCCTTCGTTTGCATCTGCATTATGTGCGGGGCGATCTCGGGCTTCCATTCGCTCGTCTCCTCAGGCACGACGCCGAAAATGATCGACCGGGAGAGCGACATCCGCACAATCGGGTATGGGGCGATGCTGATCGAGGGGCTGGTGGGGGTCGTCGCGCTGATCGCCGCCGCGTCGCTGCCGCAGGGAGACTACTGGGCCATCAATATCGACCTCTCGCGCGTGCCGCAATACGCCGATACGCTTGCGCGCATGAACGCCGACACGGACAACCTGGCCGAGCTCGAACGGCAGGTGGGGGGCGAGGCGCTGCGCGGCCGCACCGGCGGGGCCGTGACACTGGCCGTGGGAATGGCGCAGATATTTACCGACGCGATGCGCCGCGTGGCCGGCGGCGCGGCAAGCCTCGAAGCGGTCGTCAAATACTGGTACCACTTTGCGATCATGTTCGAGGCGCTCTTCATCCTCACCACGATCGACACCGGCACGCGCATCGCGCGCTTCCTGGTGCAGGAGGCCGCCGGCAAGATCTATAAGCCATTCGACCGCACGGATTGGTTGCCCGGCGCGATCCTTTCGACGGCGCTGGTCACGGCCGCGTGGGGCGCGCTGATCTGGACCGGCTCGATCGAGACGATCTGGCCGATGTTCGGCATCGCCAACCAGCTCTTGGCCGTGATCGCCCTGGGCGTCGTCACGGCGGTTATCATCAACGCCGGCCGGGCGCGCTACGCCTGGCTGACGATTGCGCCGATGATTTTCGTCACCACCAGCACGCTCGTGGCCGGTAAGAACATGCTCACTGGGCTGTTTGCTGAACTACTGCGCAGCGGCTTGGACGCCGGAGATCAGGCCAAGATCCTCCAAGGCGGCCTGAGCATGTTCTTCACCGTCTTCATGATCGCCTGCGTGGTGGTGATCTTGTGGACAGCCGTGAGCCGGTGGCTCACGGTTGTCAGATGACTTACCAATCACCGCAGTCGATCGACCGAATCACCGCAGCGACCACCCGCGGCGAACAACCGCCTCAAGCCAGGCACCGGCCAGCGACGAGGTCAGGATGGCCAGCATCACCAGCGAGGCGTAGAGCCCTTCGTTGATGATCTTCGCGTCGAAGGCGACGCTCGCCAGCACGATACCTGGGCCGCCGCGCGCGTTGAGCGCCACCGCCAGGTTCCAGGCCCCCCAGTTGGATTCGCCGGCCAGCCGCCCGCCGAGGTAGGTGCATGCGAGCTTTACCGCGCAGGCAAAGACGAAGAAGACGACAAAGAATAGCGGATCGAAGTAGCGCACCAGATCGAGCCGCAGCCCGACGATCGCGAAATAGATGGGCACGAAGAACGCGAAGGAAAAGTTCTTGATCGTGGCACGCGAGCGTGCGGCCTTCTGGGTGGCGCGATGGGCGGCGATCCCCGCCACAAACGCCCCCAGCATCGGCGCGATCCCCAAGAAAAGCGCCACGCCCGTGATCCCCAGTAACAGCACCAGTTGCAACGTCACGGGGTTGATTTCACGCACCCATCGCCACGAGCGCGGCCGGCCTAGCGCGGGAGCAGCCAGAGCCGCGACCACGAAAAACGCCACCGTCGCCGATACGTGGTAGCCGAGCGCCGCGGGCGACGCGCCTTCGAGGCCGAGCATCGCGGGCAACCCGAAGTTGCTCTCCTGGCCACCCGCGACCAGAGATAGTGCCATGGCCAACAGTACGTAGAGCAACACGTCCTCGATGACTGCAATCGACAAAACGATCCGCGCAAAGGCCGTCTCGATGATCCCCAGATCAAAAAAAATCCGCGAGATGACCGGAATGCTCGTGACCGCCACCGCGATCGCCAGCACGACCAGCAAGGCCGTTTCGTTGCGCGCCGCCCCGAGGTGCGCGTCGAGCGACACGTAATTGCGCAGCGCTACCACCAGCAGCAAGGGAACGGCGACACCGCAGACGGTGATAATGGCCACCGTCTTTCGCTCCGCCGTCTGAAACGTCGAGCGCATCTCGAGTCCTGAACAAAACATCAACAACAGCAGCCCAAACTGATACATGGCCCCCAGCACGAACCAGGTGCTCGGCGTTCCCTCGAATAGCCGGTGCTGCAACGGGGGCGCCAACGCTCCCAACACCGTTGGCCCCAACAGCAAACCACCGATGATCTCGCCGATGACCTGTGGCTGACGGAGCTTGCGAAACAGGTAACCCACGCCGTGCGCAGCGGCCAGCACCAGCCCCAGGGCCACGAGCAGGTGCGAGAGCGCGGCGGGCGAAAACGACAAGCGAGCGGATCCCCATGTCCATGGCAGCGCGGTCGAGGCGCTGCGATACAGCTTTAGCCACACTATAATAGCCGCGCCTGCGTGCCAAATCGGCACAAGCCTATTTCACCGCGGGTGAATTCCCTGGAAACGATGGAGGTACATTCCGATGGACACCAGCGTCCGCTCTCGTCGTCGATTCTTGGCACATCTTGGCTGCGGCGCCACCGTCGGCGCTTTCGGAATCTTCGCACCGGGCGCGTTTGCCGAGGACCTGGTGCGCACGCCGAATCAGACCGAGGGGCCGTTTTATCCCAACAAACTCCCCTTGGACACCGACAACGACCTGCTCGTGATCAACGAGGGAATATCGCCCGCAGTGGGCGAAGTGACCCACCTGGGCGGCCGTGTCGTCGACGCCAAGGGGAATCCACTCAGGAACGCACTGGTGGAAATCTGGCAATGCGATGCCAATGGGGTGTATCTCCATACACGCGATAGCGACGTGAAACAGGACCGGCAAGACAAGAACTTCCAGGGGTTCGGTCGCTTCCTTACCGGCTCGAGCGGCGAGTATTATTTCCGCACAATCAAGCCGGTACCCTATCCCGGCCGCACGCCGCACATTCACTTCAAAGTAAAGCACCGCGGCAAGGAGCTGTTGACCACGCAGTGCTACATCAAGGGACACGCGGGCAACGAGCGAGATTTCATCTTTCGGCAGACGATGGCCGAAAAGTCGCACGAAGCGCTCTTGGTGGACTTTGTGCCGATTTCAGAGTCGAAGATCGGCGAGCTGGCGGCTCGCTTCGACATTGTGCTGAGCGTTACTCCAGAGGTCTAGGCGGGTCGCGGTAGTTGCCGCGACACAATAGCGATGCGACTTGGCCACCTTCGGCTTGCCTCGTCAGTCGTCAGTCACACGAACCCGAGGCGCAAGCCGAGGCATGCCCGTCACATTAACCCGAGGTGCAAGCCGAGGGATTCCAAACTCCGAGTACGCTCGCACAACAAACGCGGCTTCCTCTTCGCCGATTCCAGCAGCTTCGCGCTCTGGATCGGTGGCCTGGCCCTGCTTTTTTGCCACTCGTCGCTAGCGGCGCAAGGCTACGCGCCGCAAGAGGCCGCCGGCAAAATGACGGTCGCCTCTGGCTGCGAGGTGCAACTTGTCGCCGGCGAGCCGCTTGTGCGCCAGCCCGTCGCGATCGAGTTCGACGATCGCGGCCGACTCTGGGTCATCCAGTACCTTCAATACCCCAATCCGACGGGGCTCAACCGCGTGCGCTGGGACCGCTATTCGCGAACCGTCTACGACAAGGTGCCCAAACCGCCGCCGCGCGGCCCCCAGGGCGCCGACCGGCTCACGATCCTCGAGGACACCGACGGCGATGGCGACGCCGATGCGAGCAAGGATTTTGTCGCTGGCCTGAATCTTGCGTCGGGCTTTGTGTTCGGCCACGGCGGTGTCTACGTGCTGCAATCGCCGTACTTGCTGTTCTACGCGGACCGCGATGGCGACGACGTACCGGACGGTGATCCGCAGGTTCTGCTCTCCGGCTTCGGCATCGAGGACGCGCACTCTGTGGCCAATTCGCTTACCTGGGGGCCGGATGGCTGGCTCTATGGCAATCAAGGGAGCACCGTGACGGCCAACATCCGCGGCATCGAGTTCCAGCAGGGCGTATGGCGCTATCACCCCGAGAGCGGCGAGTTCGAGCTCTTCTGCGAAGGCGGCGGCAACATGTGGGGCCTGGACTTCGACCTGCACGGGAACCTGTTCGCCAGCACCAATCTCGGCCCCTACCTGATGATCCACGCCGTGCAGGGCGGCTACTACTGGAAAAACTTCGGCAAGCACGGCGCGCTGCACAACCCCTACACGTTTGGCTACTTCGACCACGTGCCGCATGACGACTTCCGCGGTGGCCACGTCACGGTGGGCGGAATCGTCTACGAAGCCGATGGCCTTCCCAGCGAGTTTCGCGGCAAGTACATCGCCGCCAACCTCCTTTCGCATGACGTGTACTGGCATACAATCACGCCGCGCGGTTCGACCTTCCGTTCACGGCACGCGGGCGAGCTGCTGTTGTCGAACGACACCTGGTTCGCGCCGAGCGACGTGACGACGGGCCCCGACGGCGCAATCTACGTCGCCGACTGGCACGACGTGCGGACCGCCCATCCCGACCCCGACGCCGACTGGGACCGCCGCAATGGGCGGATCTATCGCATCGCGGCCAAGGGCACGAAGCCGGCCGGCGATCCGCGGCTAACAGGCGCCACGAGCGCCGAATTGGTCGCGGCGCTCACCGATCGAAATAACTGGCGTGCCCGCGCGGCGCGGAGCATTCTCGTTTCGCGCCATGACGTGACCGTTTATCCGCGCCTGACCGAAATGGCATTGCAGCAGTCCCACGAGCGACTGGCCTTGGAAGCGCTTTGGGCACTGGCGTCGTGCGGGCAGTTCGACGAAGCGCTGGGCGAGCGACTGCTATCGCACGCGTCGGCCGATGTGCGGCGCTGGTGCGTGCGACTGCTGGCGGATCGCAAGAGCGTCTCGCCGCGTCTCGCCGCGCGCCTGATGGAGTTGGTGACCACCGAGCACGACATGACTGTGCGCAGCCAATTGGCCGCCAGCGCCAAACGCATTCCGGCTGAGGTCGCGCTGCCGCTCATCGAACGTCTCCTCCAGCGTGCCTCGGACAGCGGCGATGCGCACATACCGCTCTTGTTGTGGTGGGCGCTGGAAACACACGCCACGAGCGACGTCGACGGCGTGCTCGCGCGCTTCGCGTCGCGCGCTGCCTGGCAAAATGCATGGCTGCGCTCCGAGATTCTGCCGCGGCTGGCGCGTCGCTATATGGCCGAGAGCAACAACGAGGGATATTTGGCGTGTGCGCGGTTGCTCGATGCGGCCCCCACGCGCGACGATCGCCGCATGCTGCTGGCGGCGATGAACGAGGCCACGGTGGGCAGGCGTGCGATGAGCGCTCCGGCAGCCCTCGAGGCGGCCGTCGCCGAAGAATCGAAGCATGCGATCCGCGATGCCGTGGCGCTGACGTTCGCCGTTCGTCTCGGCAGCACAGAGGCGTTCGAGCAAGCACTGACGATTGCGTGTGACCCCACGGCCGCCAAAGAGCTGCGCATCACGGCAATCGCGCTCATAGGCGAAACGGGCCGCAACGACGCAGTCGCGTCAATGTTGACTTTGCTCGGCGAATGTCGAGACGAGTCGGTTCGTACCGTCGTGATCTCGGCGCTCGGCGGCTTGGACGACGAGCGGATCGCCCAGGCGCTTTGCGAGCAGTATTCACGCTTCGCAGGGCCGCTAAGGCAGGTTGCGCGCGATGTCCTGCTGCGGCGCCCGGCCTGGGCAATCGAGTTTCTGAGGCGAGTGGATGCCGGCGAGATCAATGCGGCCGATGTCCCGCTCGACGCGATTCGGCCGCTGGCACATTTCGGCAATCCGCAAATCGACGAGCTGGTGAGAATGCACTGGGGTACATTGCAGGCCGCCTCGGCCGGTGAAAAGCTGGCCGAGGTCCGCCGGCTTAATAACGACCTCCGTGCCGGCGCCGGCGACGCGCTGCGCGGTCTGCTTGTGTTCAAGGAACACTGTGCCGCCTGCCATCGATTTTTTGGCCAGGGCACACCGCTGGGCCCGGACCTCTCGACCGCCAATCGCCACGATACCGATTTTCTGCTCACCAGCATCGTCGACCCCAGCGCCATCGTCCGCAAGGAATTCATGAGCTACCTGGTGCAGACGACCGACGGGCGGTTGCTGACCGGCCTCTTGTCGGACGAGGGTGCTAGCGGCGTGGTCATCATCGATGCCAAGAACCACCCCACGCGCGTTCTGGCGGCCGACGTCGAGCGCATCGAGCCGGCAGCGCTCTCGCTGATGCCCGAGGGAATACACCAAAAACTGTCGCCGGCCCAGCTCCGCGATCTGTTCTGCTATTTGCAGCAAGCCAACGGCACGCTAGCCGAGCCGGGGGCGTTAGCCCCCGGAGCAGCGGCGGCGCAGGAAGCGGAGTCAACGAAAGCGCCGTAGGTCAGCGAGGGCTGGTGGCGCGCGTAAGAAGTTTGAGTGAGATCGACGATGGATGAGGCTTCGCGTACTGGCCAGGCCCCTAACTCGCCCGCGATGTCACGGCGTCGATTCGGCGCCTGCTGTGCGGGGGCGGGTGCGAGCCTGGCGATCGCTGCTTCGCCTCGCTCCGCGGCTGAAGAACCCAAGCCGGCGGCGCCGCCTGATTCCACCGCCTTGGTGGCGATCACGCTCGACCTGGAGATGAGCCGTAACTTTCCCACCTGGGAAACCACGCACTGGGACTACGAGAAGGGCAACCTTGACGCCGACACGAAGCGCTACGCCTTGGAAGCGGCACGCCGCATGAAACGTCGTGGCGGAGTCATCCATTTCTTTGCGGTGGGCCGCGTGCTGGAGCAGGAGAACGTGGATTGGCTCCGCGAGATCGTCGAGCTCGGCCACCCGGTCGGCAATCACACCTACGACCATGTGAACGTGATGGCGACGCGCTCCGAGGACATCCAGTTTCGCTTTCAGCGCGCGCCGTGGTTGATCGCCGGCCGCTTGCCAGCCGAGGTGATCGCCGAAAACGTACGACTGACCGATGTGGCGCTCGCCAGCCGCGTCGGCATCAAATCCAACGGTTTCCGCACGCCGGGTGGTTTCGCCGACGGGCTCGCCGGCCGCGAGGATATACAACGGATGCTCCAGTCCCAGGGTTTCGACTGGGTGAGCAGCAAGTATCCGGCCCACCCGAATACGATGCACGGCGAGCCGCCCACCGACGAAATACTCGAAGCGATCGTGGCTGCTCAGCAGGACGCACAACCATTCGTCTATCCAACGGGCCTGGTCGAGGTGCCGATGAGCCCCATCAGCGACATCGGCGCGTTCCGCAACGGCCGCTGGCCGCTCGAATCGTTTCTTGAAGCGTTGCGACGGGGCGTCGGCTGGGCGATCGAACAGCGCGCCACGTTCGACTTTCTGGGCCACCCGTCCTGCCTGCTCGCGACCGATCCGCGGTTTCGCGCGATCGAGCTGATCGCCGACCTCGTGGAGCAGTCGGCCGGCAAGGCACGGCTGGTTGACCTGAGCGTGATCGCCGAGCGAGCGCGGCGAGCAAACAAGCCGCACTGAAGCTGAGCTGCACCGAAGCTGAGCCGCCGGCGTCAGCCGGCGGAGTGAAGCACCCACTCGGCCAGATGCGACCGGCGGCGTGCTCCCAGCCTAACGCCCCTGGCTCGGCGTCGAACGTGATCCGCCGAGATGCTTCTCGAAGATCGGTCGCCGTGCGTCGATAAAACTCCAGCACACGGCGGCGACGAAATGCACGCCAGCCAGAAGCAATAACACCAGGTTCCAGTCGTCGGTCCGGTCGACGATATAGCCGACGGCGAGCGGGCTCACCATACCGCCAATGTTGCCCGCCATGTTCATCACGCTGAAGACCGTGGCCACGTGCCGCCCGCCAACGTCAATCGGCAGCACGTACGTTACCGCGCCGGTCATCGCCGAGAGCATCGCGCCACAACTGATCAGCGCGACGGCCGGAACCAGCCCGCTCGTCAAATACGCACCAAGCATGCACGCCGCCGATAGGAGCATGCTCACGAGCGCCACGCCACTTCGGCTTTTCGCGTGGTCGCCCGTCGCGCGCAGCACGCGGTCCGAAAGCCAGCCACCGAACACGCCGCCGAACACGACGGCCATCAACGGCACGGTCGTCAGGTAACCGGCCGACTGAGTGGTAATCCCCCTGGTCCGCTCCAGAAACGCGGGGAACCAGGTCTGAAAGAACACGTATGCCGCGGCGCGACAGAACTGCTGCAGGCAAAAGAAGAGCATGAGCCGACTCGTGAACAGCACGAGCCAGGGAACCGGCTCTTCCGCGTGTTTCGCGCGACTCGTAGTGAGCTCCACATCCACGTCACCTCCACGAATGAAGTGCAGCTCCGCCTCGTTCACGCCGGGATGCTCCTCGGGACGGTCGCGAAACCACGCGAAAAACCACACAGCCCAGGCCATGCCCGGCAGCGACACAATCAGAAAAACCGCGTGCCAGCTCCAGAATCCGAGAAGCGACGTCACCAGCGCGGCCGACACCACGCCGCCCAGCGACATGCAGCTTGTCAAGACGCCGCCGGGCAGCGCGCGACCGGTGGGGGGAAACCACCGCGCGATCGTATTGACACAGGCCGGAAACACGCCGGCCTGGGCAGTGCCGGCGATAAATCGGCAGGCAAAGAGCGTCGCAAATCCGCTCGCCGCGGCCATCGCGCCCACCGACGCCGTCCAGACGAGCGAAAAAATCGCCAAAGAACTCCGCGTTCCCCAGCGATCGGCCAGCCAACCGCCGGGGATCTGAAATGCCGCGTAGGCAATGAAGAAGCCGCTTAGCACCCAGCCCATCTGCACGTCGCTCAGGTGCAAGTCGCTCTGAATCTTGGTGACCGGAACCGTGATCACGGTGCGGTGCAGATACGTCAGTGCCGCCGCCAGACAGAGCGCCACCAAGACCGAATGCCGCACGTTCGTGGGCGGAGCATCGTGTGATTGCAGGGCACGCTCTTGGGTCACGTTCGTCCTTTCCGGACCGCTGAACCGCCGCGATGAACGCGGCGGCTCTCCGGTACCGCGCTACATCGCACGCATAAAGCCAGCACCCACCAACAGAGCCGCCGGGTTCATCCCGGCGGTCCACACGGCGAAGGCGATTCTAGTCGATTGGCGCCATTTCGTACCGTGCCACCCGTTGCCGCGTTATTGGCGCAGTGCTAAACACATGTGACTTTGCATCGCGGCGCTACGCCGCTATGCGCCCTTCGGTATTGCTCGATGAAAATCACCCAGGTCATCTGCCAAATTCTCCGCGTCAAGCATGTCGAGGCCAAGACCGCCAGCAGCCAAGACGCGGTCATCGTGCGCGTTCGCACCGACTCGGGCCTGGAGGGGATCGGCGAGGCGGACAGCTCGCCCGAGGTGGTCAAGGCGATCATCGACGCACCCTTCAGCCACAACATCGCCTGCGGGCTGCGCGAGGTGCTCGTGGGCGAAAACGCGCTAGAGCACGAGCGGCTGTGGCAGAAGATGTATCGCCGCACGATGTACTTCGGCCGCACAAGCGTGACGATCTCGGCCATGGCGGCCGTGGATATGGCACTCTGGGACCTCAAAGGAAAACATTTTGGAGAGCCGATTCACCGCCTTCTCGGTGGGGCGCGGCACGAGCGGATCAGAGCCTACGCCTCGATTCTCTTCGGGCGCGACGGCCGCGAAACGGCCGAGATTGGCCGCCGCTGGGTCGAGGCGGGCTATCAGGCGGTCAAGTTTGGCTGGGAGCCGATGGGCCAATCTGAGCGGCTGGACATCGAGCTCGTCCGCGGCGCGCGCGACGGGCTTGGCGATGCGACGCTCCTGATCGACGCCGGCTGCGTGTGGGACGCGCGGACCGCGCTGCGGCGCGCGCACGCCTTCGCCGAGTTCGAAATCGAGTGGCTCGAGGAGCCGCTGCGCGAAGACGACGTCGATGGCTACGGTTGGCTTCGCGATCGCTCACCCGTGCCGATTGCCGCCGGCGAGGGCGAATGCGGCCGTGAGGCGTTCCGGCCGCTGATCGACCGCCGCGCGCTCGACGTTTATCAGGTCGACCTCTCGCGATGCGGGTTTACCGATGCGGCATATATCAAGAACCGCGTCGAGGAGATCGGTGCGAGGCTTTGCAACCATTGCTACACGAGCCCGATCACCGTCGCGGCCAGCCTGCACTGGCTGGCCACCTGCCGCGACGCCTTCCTGTTCGAGGACTGCGTCGACGACTCGCCGCTGCGACACGAGCTTGCGCACGAGAAAATCCAAGCCCGCGCCGGCTGGATCACCGTGCCTGACGCGCCCGGCCTGGGCGTAACGCTCAACGAGGATTTTGTCGCGCGGCACCTCGTGGCTGAATCGGGAAGGGAATAATTCGCAAAACGATCGAATTGCCGCGTGAGCCAGCCGGTTGCAACCGCTCAACCGCTGAGCCGGCGGCGTTAGCCGCCGGAGTGAAGCGACGATGGGCGTGACGCGAACCGCTGTGGCCACGCACTCCCGGGGCCAACGCCCCGCGCTCAGTTATCAACTGCATTCAATGGGTTATCGTGCGCGCCGCCTGCGCGCCACGGCGAGCAGCCCAACGGCGCCGATGCCAAGAAGGGCAAATGTCGACGGCTCCGGCACGGGGTGCGGATCATGGCAGATCGTCGAGACGTCGATTTCACCGATATTGGTCGATTCCGGAAATTCCACGAAGATGTACTCGAATTCTGGATTTGGCATGATCGTGATCGTCCATTCATACGTGTACCAGTCGCCGCCGTGGCCCGCCACGCCACCGGCCGAGGCCGAGCCACCCGGCGACGATGACGGCGCCCCGGACGATGCCTTGTCGGAGGTGTATTGCAGGTGGATCGTCTTTAGCGGTTGAGGTATGGGCGAGTTTGGAATTATCAGGCTGAATCCGCCACCGTCCGTGTTGACATGCCATGTATTGCCGGGATCGACCGGTGCGGTGGGATCATTCTGTGGGGACGAATCAGAGGGATTGAACTGCGGCGTGCCAAAGGGGTTGTTGTCGTGCGGCTGCGAGTGCGGGTCGTTCCAAAACTCCCACGACTGGCTGGTCGTTACGCCATTCGCCCAATGAGGATTAGCCGGATTCTGAACCCACGGCGGAGTGAAGACGGGGATGGCCCAAGCACGTGCGGTGACAGTGAGCGCTAGGACGAAACCGGCGGATGTACGTAGATTCATTGTGCTGACTCCTGCAATTGGTGTGCGGATGGGCGCAGCGGCAGCCCAGCGGGACGTACTGTGCAAAGAACCGAGGAACACAACGAACACGAGAGGCGTGTTCAGCGTCGCTTCACGAGCGTTCCTCGCGGCAACCTACGCAACAAAAAGCGATCGGCCATGTCAAGAAGCCGCACGCGCCGCGCATTCTAGACAATTCGAGTCGACTGTCAAGAAAAAACCGAAAGTTTTTCGACTGATCGCCCGTTCCGATCACTCAATTGCTACCGCGCAATGCATCGGTCGCATAGCGTTTCATCGCCTTGCTGCCGGTTGATAAAGTGCCCAACTCGGTCAGCCGTTGTGTGCCACTGGCTTTGCCAGTGTGAAACTCGCTCGATTGACTTGCACTGGCAAAGCCAGTGGCACACATTCAGCCATCCAATGCGCGTTCTTCAGCACGCTGCTACCGGTACATCCCGCCGTTGGGGCTGATCACCTGTCCCACGACGAAGGCGGCGTCGTCGCTTGCCAGGAAGAGCGCGACCGAGGCGATGTCTTCCGGCTGGCCGATCCGCCCCAGCGGCGTGTCCTTGACCATTCGCGGCCGCCACTTCTCGGGCAGGTAGTCGATCATCCGCGTCTCAATCCAGCCGGGCGCGATACAGTTGACGCGGATGCCGTGTTGGGCCACCTCGTGCGAGAGCCCCTTGGTCAGCGCAATGACGGCCCCCTTGGCGGCCGTGTAGCTCGACGCGCCGGGCAGCCCGCGCAGGCCCGCCACCGAGCCCACGTTGATAATCGCCCCCTTCTTCTGCGGAATCATCCGTTTCAATGCTTCGCGACAGCAGAAGAACGTGCCGTCGAGGTGCACGCGCAGCATGAGCGTCCAGCGCTGGTCGGACAATTCGACGAGCGGGGTAAGCTCGTCGACATGCCCGGCGTTATTCATTAAGACATCGACCGGCCAGCCGCGGCGGTCGACGGCCGCGAAGAGCTCGGCGACCGAGGCGGGGTCGGCCACATCGGTGCGCACGGCCAGCGCCTCGCCTCCTTGTTCTTCCACGAGCCGCGCGGTTTCCACGGCGGCGGCATGATTCAATTCGGCAATCACAATGCGGGCGCCTTCGCTGGCGAAGCGTAGCGCCGTGGCTCGCCCGATGCCGGCGCCTGCGCCGGTGATGACTGCTACCTGGCCTTTGAGCTTCATGTGACCTCCGATGAACGATTGGCGCCAGCGGTGCGCTACTCCGGTCGATTACGCTGCCGGCTCGGCTGCGCACGGTGTTTTTCGGACAGCTCGTCGGACGACGCGGCCCGGTTTCGCGCCGGTGTGCTCGCCGTCCTTGAGCACTTGCGTTCCATTGACCCACACGTGGCGAAAGCCGGTCGCGTACTGATGCGGCTCGGCAAACGTGGCGTGGTCCGCCACCGTGGCCGCGTCGAACACCACGATGTCGGCGAAACAACGCTCGGCCAGCCGCCCGCGATCCTTCAGGCCGAGATTCTCCGCCGGCAGCGAGGTCAGTTTGCGTATGGCTTCTTGCAAAGGCAGCAGTCGCTCATCGCGAACATACCTGCCCAACAGCCGCGCGAAGTTGCCATAGGCGCGCGGGTGCGGCTGGGAGAGCAGAAACACGCCCTCCGGCGCAAGCGAGGACGCATCGGACCCGAAGCTCGTCCACGGAAGCGCCACGTTCTTGCGGACGTTTGCCTCGTCCATGATGAAGTAGATCGTGTCGACGCGGCTGTGGTCCTCGATGACCAGGTCCATCGCGGTCTCCTCCGCCGACTGGCCGCGGCGCTGGGCCACTTCGGCCAGCGATTTGCCCGTAAAGTGCTTGAGCGCCGGGTTTTTGAATCCCACGAGCAAAACATTGTCGGGCGAGCCGGCCGCCAAGAGCAGGTTCTCCCAGTCGTCCGTCGGGGTGCGCATCTCCCGCACGACGCGGTCGCGAATCTGCGGCTCGCGGAGTTGCTCGATCCATTTGTTCAGTCCGCCTTCCTGCACCCAGGGGGGCATGGCGGCATTCAGGCCGGTGGAGCCGGCGGTGTAGGTGTACATGTTGGCGGTAATGCGCAATCCCTCGGCGCGTGCGGCCTCGATCCGCCGCGCCACGTCCTCGTGAAGATGCCAATTCTCGCGTCCGGCGGCTTTCAAGTGGTAGATCTCGGCTGGCAAGCGAGCTTCGCGCGCAATCCGCACCAGTTCGTCGACCGCCTCCAGCAGGCGGTTTCCCTCGCTGCGAATGTGTGAGATGTACATGCCGCCGTATTCCGAGGCGACCTTGGCCAGCTCGACCAATTCCTCCGTATTGGCATAGAAGGCCGGCGCGTAGATCAGCGACGAGCCAACTCCCAAGGCCCCCGCTTCCATCTCCTGACGCACGAGCGCCCTCATCCGCGCCATTTCCTCAAGCGTCGGACGGCGATCGTCGTAACCCAGGACGTGAATTCGCACGGTCGTCGCGCCCACGAACGAGGCCACATTGGGCGAAATGCCACGGCTTACGAGGTAGTCGAGGTATTCGGCAAGCGTCGTCCACGGGACTTCGTACTTGATGTCCCCTTGCGTTTCGAGCAGGTTCTCGCGCATCGAGGGCGAAAGTGGCCCCATCGACCAGCCCTCGCCGAAGATTTCCAGCGTCACCCCTTGCCGGATATCGCTTTGCGAACGGCCGTCCTGGATCAACGACGCCGTCGCCCATGAGAGCATGTTGATAAACCCGGGCGCAACGGCCAGCCCGCCAGCGTCGACTTCGTTGACGGCGGTCGCCGCGCCGAGATCGCCGATTGCGGCGATGCGATCTCCGCGAACGCCCAAATCGCCGCGCCGTGGCGGCGCGCCGCTGCCGTCGAAGAGCAGTCCGTTGTGGATGATCAGGTCGTATTCGGCAGCCGCGGTCCTCGAGATCGCGCCGCCGAGAATAACCGCGAAAACCAAGTGGTGTGTGACGGACGTTCGGCTGGGCAGCATTCGGCGCGACTCCATTTGGGTGCTACATGGTAGCATATGCGCGCTTTGGAAACATTGTGTCTCGAGGAAGCGTCCGGGTGCCGCCTCGCCCGTCAAATTGCCACGGGCCGCTGGAGGGACGAGCTACGAGCTTAAACGCCGCGCGAAGTCATCCGGCGAAATACCGATGTCACGGAGGATTTTCCGGAGCGTGCCGACGGTCAGAGTGCGGTTGCCGTGCACTGGCACGACCGTGTCCAGCTCTTCACGAGTTAGCACGTGATGGCTGCCGCGGACGCGGAGTGAAGCTCTCGCGTTCCAGGAACCGCAGCATCTCCTTGCCACTAACGCGAGGAAGCCAAGCCACGGATAACTTCGGTCAGATCAAGTTCACGCACTTGTGCGCGCGGACGAATGAGCGACATGGCCTTCTCGATGCCGCGCGCCTCGATGTAGGCACGCAAAGACTCTTTGAGGTCTGCGATCGCTTCGGCCTCGGTTTCTCCCTCACCGCAGCCGGGGATGTCCGGCACATAGGCGGAATACAGATTGAGCTCATCGTCGTGCTCAAGATGGACGGGAACTCGCAATGTTTCCATGCTGGTAGTATACCATGAGGGACTATTGCAGTTCGATCGGACTCGCGATCTTCAGTGGAGTGCACAAAGGCGTAGATTTCGTCGTCATGAGGCTATTCGCAAGGCTTCAGTCATCGCGAAACCACCTCACGTCGATTGCGACTCCTGATGAATCGACGTTGTCGGTGGCGTTTCGGCGAGCACGGCAGGCAGCTCGATGGTGAAACGGCTGCCGCGCCCCGGTTCGCTTTCCACCACGATCCGGCCCCCATGCTCCTTGATGATCTTGTCGCTCACCGGCAGCCCCAGCCCGGTGCCGCGGCTCCCCTTGTGCGACACGAAGAGCGCGAAGACATGCTCGATCTCTTCAGGCGGAATGCCGTGGCCATTGTCGGTGACGATGACTCGCGCCCGCTCTTCTTGGGCAGCGTAGTGCGTCGAGACCGTGACATAACCGCGCTCTTCACCGCCGCTGGCGTCGATGGCGTTGGTCACGACGTTCAAGACGGCGCGGTGGATGCCGTCGGGGTCGAAGGTCAAGCGAGGCATTTCGTCCGCAGGCTGAAACGCGACCTCCACCGATTTCTCCGCCGCGTGCGAGCCCATCAGCTCAACCACGTCGCGCACCACCTGGTTCAGGTCGGCCGGCACGAGATCAGGCTCGCGCTCCTTGCTGAAGGTGAGCATGTCCAGGACAAGGTTCGAGATCCGTTGCTGATTTTTTTCGACGATGCCCCAGCCCTTGCGCAGCAGGCTTTCGTCGTGCTCGGCCAGGCCCAGCTCGATCAGGTAGCTGCCGCCGCGGATGCCTTGCAGGATGTTCTTGACGTGGTGCGAGAGGGTGGCGATCGTTTGCCCCACGGCCGCCAGGCGCTCGGCCTGCACCATGGCCGAGTAATACCGCGTGTCTTCCACCGCCAGAGCCGCCTGATGTGCAATGGCGATCATCAGCTTCAAATGGTCTTCGGTGAACTTGTTCCGGCCGCCGCGCTCCAGCACTCGCTCGGGCGGAGTCAGCGTGTCGATGTAGATCACGCCCACCATGTCGTAGCGCGCTTGCATGGGGACACAAATCGCCTCGCGCACGCCCGACTGCACGATGCTGGCCGCCGGGTCCCAGCGCTCGTCTTCGCGCGCGTCGCTTGTGAGCACCCCCTCGTTGTGCTCGATCACATAATCGAGGATTGTCTGGCTGATCGAGAGCTTGTCCTTGGCCTCTCGGCCATGACGGTCGCGGCGCGCCTTCGGCTCGAGGCGTTTCGTCTGCGCGTCGGCCAGCATGACGCAGCCACGGTCCGCCTCGACCCACTCGAAGATCAACTCCAAGATGCGCTGCAGCAACTGGTCGACGTCCAGCGTGTGGCTCACGGCCAGCGCCGTGCGGTACATGATCTGCAAGTTGCTGCGAGCCCGCGCGAGCCAAGGGCTCTGCGAGCCTTCGAACTCACTGAAAAGCCGGTTTCCCTCGTCTTGACCGATCGTGCTGACAATGCGAGACCGCTCGGGGGCGGATCGCCGCGAGACGATGTCCACCTGCTCCAGGAGGTCGGCGGGCGAATCCTCGCCCGGGTCCGTGAACAGCATGAGCGTGCCGCCCATCTGGACTCGGTCCGCGGTGACGAGCGCGTGCTCGGTCACGCGCTGACCATTGACGTAGGTGCCGTTGGAGCTGGACAGGTCGACGAGCGTGTAGAGATCGCCGGTCCGGCGGAGCTCCGCGTGGCGTCGCGACACCTCCGTGTCGTGCAAATGGACGATGCTCGAAGGATCGCGGCCCACCGGCACGGTCGGGGCCGTGAGCTCGAATCGCGCCCCTTGATCGTTGCCGCGAATGACAAACAGAGAAGCCAACGCCAGATCCCCTTGCTGCGCCGCGATGAGATTGGCGCGGCCCACTCGGTTGAGCGGCCGCTTCAAGCGCGGCGTGGAAGTCGGTTCCGCGCCAACGTCAGCAGCTCTTCGATTTTACGAACGAGCGGCGCGTAGTGGTAGGGTTTTGCGACGAATTGATCGGCAGGCACTGGCGCTGCGCATCGCGGTGCTCGGCCCAGTAGAATCAGCCGCGCAGAGTCCGCGCGCACCTGGTCCGCAAACTCCCCGTGACGCGCGGGAGCGTCGCATTGCGTTTCCATGTCCAGAACGATCACGTCAGGCCGATGCCGCCGCGCCAAGGTCAGTCCGTCGTCGGCCTGCGCCGCCTCGAGAATCGTCACCCCCCGGCGCGCCAGCGCTGCTCGGAGAACTTCGCGTGCATCTTCGTGATCGTCGACGATCAACACACTCCCACGAGGTTCCAAGTACGCACCTCCATGCGCGTTGGGTAGGCGACCAGGGTTTGAGAGCATACACGCGAGTGCGCAGCTTGTCAAAAGCGAATCGGACCTTGACGCCCTCGCCGCAAGGATCGACAATTTCGGTAGTTGCGCCACAACGAGCATATTGCACAAAGGGTAATTCGCCGATGAGCGTATTAGTCCGGCGGTTCTGGAAGTCGCGCTTCAACGCAATACGGCTGGGCATATTCGGCATGCTCGTGCTGGTATTGCCGCTGGCCTGCGCGTGCGGAGAAGAGGCCAGCGCCATCGAGGCGCGCCTGCTGGAGTCGGTGAGATATCTGGCCTCGGACGAACTGGACGGACGCGGCGTGGGGACCGCCGGACTCGACCTGGCCGCCGACTACATCGCCGAGCGGTTTGCGCAGGCGCGCCTGCGAACCGAGCTGTATGACGGAACGCCCTTTCAGAAGTTCCGTATGACCACCGGCGCAAAACTTGGCACAAAGAACGAGTTGGCGCTCGTCGGTCCGGCCGGTGGCGCGGATGCACCGGCAATGCGAATCGAGTTGACGGTCGGCGTGGATTTCACGCCGCTTTCGATCGGCGGATCGGGCGCATTCGACCTGCCGCTGGTCTTTGCCGGCTACGGCATTACTGCCAAGGATAAGAATTATGACGACTATGCCGGCATTGACGTCACGGGCAAGGCCGTGATCGTGCTGCGGCACGAGCCGCAGCAGGACCATCCACACAGCGCATTCGACGGCACGCGTGACTCGCGACATGCCCCGTTCACACGGAAAGTGTCGAATGCCTACGAACACGGGGCCGCCGCGATCATCTTCGTGACCGACGAGGCGGAGATTCGCAAGAACGTGGCGAGACGGCTGGCGCGCTGGAACGAGTCGATCGCCGAGCTCCACAAAGAGCACACACAGTTCCTGGAGAACGCCTCGCCGTCGCTCGAACAGGTCGGCTCGCATCGGCTAAAAATGACGGAGCTTGTCGAGCGCGTCCGCGAACGAGGCGAGCGTCTCGATGACGAGCTTGACCCGCTGCTGCGATTCAACGCGGCGGGGAGCGAGAGCGAAGGCCGAAAGTTTCCGGTCCTCAATGGCCGGCGCGCGGCGATTGACAATGTGCTGCGCTCGGCGCTCGACACCGATCTGGCGGCCCTGGAGCGTACGATCGACGAAGGGCCAATGCCGCACAGCCGCGAGCTTTCCGGCTGGCGCGCCATCGGCGACGTGAGCGTCGAACGGACGGAGACCGAAGTGAAAAACGTCCTGGGCGTGCTCGACGGCGAGGGGCCGCTCGCCGACGAAACGGTCGTCATCGGCGCGCACTACGACCATCTCGGGCACGGTGACTCGGGCTCGCTGGCTCCCGGCGGCAATGAAATCCACAACGGCGCCGACGACAACGCCTCGGGCACAGCTTGTCTTATCGAGCTGGCTCGGATTTTGAGCGCTCGCCAGCCGAAGCTCCGCCGCCGTGTCGTCTTTGCCGCCTTCACTGGCGAAGAGCGAGGACTGGTGGGCAGCGCCCGTTACGTGCGTGAGCCGCTCTTTCCGCTGGAACACACCGTCGCGATGCTGAACATGGACAGGGTCGGGCGATTGAAGGACGAGAAGCTGATTATCTACGGCACCGGCACGGCCGCCGAGTTCGATCCGCTCATCGAACGGATCAACTCCGCCCACGACTTTCAGATTACGAAGCGGCCGGGTGGATTCGGACCCAGCGATCACTCCTCGTTCTACGCGAAGAAGGTGCCTGTGCTGCATCTCTTTACCGGGACGCACGCCGACTACCATCGCCCAAGCGACGACGTGGAGAAGGTCAACGTGGAAGGTATGCGCCGCATTACGCAGTGGTTGGCGGAGCTCACCATCGAGCTGGCTAACGCCGATACCGCGCCGAGCTACCAGGAACTGGGCAGCCAGCCGGCGCTGGGCGGCGGAGGCGACCGGCCCTATTTCGGCAGCGTGCCCGATTTCGCGCAGGAAGTCGAGGGTTACGCGCTCTCGGGCGTGACGAAGGACGGACCCGCCGAGCGAGCGGGGCTCAAGTCCGGCGATGTGATCGTCCAACTGGGCGAAAGCCGAGTCGGCAACCTCGAAGACTTCGACAGCGCCCTGCGCAAATACAAGGCAGGCGACCGCGTGCCGGTGGTCATCCAGCGCGGCCATGAGCAGTTAACACTCGAGGTGACGCTCGAATCGCCGCGATAAAATGTCGCGCGGTCGGCAGACGCACGATGTTCACCACGGAGACACGGAGTCACGGAGAAAAGAAGAATGAGAAAAGCCGCGGTGAGTTTCTTCCGTCTCCATGCCTCCGCGGACTATAAGAGGCAATGAGCAAGCGGTGCTAGGCGCCGGATTTTGCCGCGGTGGGAGCGGCTTGCCGTTCGGCCGTGGCCGCCGACTGCGGCTCAGAGCGCGGCTTGCCGTTGGCCGACGACAGCCGCTCGGCGGGCGGGCCGATCAGCTCTTCGATCTCGCGCTCGTCGAGCATCTCGTCCTTCTCGAGCGCCGCGGTCAACTGATCGAGCTTATCGCGATGCTCCGAAAGCAGCGTACTGGCGCGGTCGCCGGCCGCGTGTAGAATCCGCGCGACTTCCTCGTCGATCACCTGCGCGGTGTGCTCGCTGAATTCGCGCTGTTCGTGAAACTCCTTGCCGAGGAAGGGATGCTCCTCGCTCGAGCGGTAGGCGACGGGCCCCAGCCGCTCGCTCATTCCCCAGCGCGTGACCATTCGCCGCGCGATCTCGGTCGCACGCCGCAGGTCGTCCTCGGCCCCGGCGCTGTACTCATCGAAGACCAGCTTTTCGGCGGCGCGACCTCCCAGCATAAACACCAGACGCGCATACAGCTCGCTCTCGCTGATATTTAGCCGGTCTTCCTCGGGAAGTAGTTGAGTTACGCCTAGCGCGCGGCCGCGCGGGATAATCGTAACCTTATGCAACCGGTCCGCACCGGGAACGATCCAGGCCAAGAGCGCGTGCCCCGCCTCGTGATAGGCGGTCATGCGTTTTTCCTTGCCCAAGAGCACCTCCTCGCGCTTGGGGCCCATCAGGATCTTGTCGCGAGCCTGATCGAAGTCCGTCATGTCGACCATGGTCTTGCCCAATCGGGTGGCGAGCAGGGCGGCCTCGTTGACCAGGTTGCGAATATCGGCCCCCGTGAGGCCCACCGTGCCGCGCGCAAGCTGTTCCAGGTCCACGTCGTCGGCCAAGGGCACCTGCCGGCAGTGGACGCGAAAGATCGCCTCGCGACCCTTCAGATTGGGGCGATCGACCGTCACGTGCCGGTCGAAGCGTCCGGGGCGAAGCAAGGCGGGATCCAGCACGTCCGGCCGGTTGGTGGCCGCCAGCACGATCACCGATTCGCTGGGGCTGAAGCCATCCATCTCGCTCAAGATCTGGTTGAGCGTCTGTTCGCGCTCGTCGTGCCCGCCCCCAAGTCCGGCGCCGCGGACACGGCCCACGGCGTCGATCTCGTCGATGAACAGGATGCACGGCGCAGCCTCTTTGGCAGTCTTGAACATGTCGCGGACGCGGCTGGCACCCACGCCCACGAACATCTGAATGAACTCCGAACCGTTGATTGAGAAGAACGGCACCCCGGCTTCCCCAGCCACCGCCTTGGCCAACAGCGTCTTGCCGGTCCCCGGCGGCCCCATTAACAGAGTGCCCTTCGGGATCCGGCCACCCAGCCTTTGAAACTTCTCCGGATTCTTGAGGAACTCGACGACCTCTTGCAGATCATTCTTCACCCCCTCCAGGCCGGCCACGTCGGCAAAGGTAATCCGCTGGTCGCTGCTTTCGTACAGCTTGGCGGGGCTCTTGCTGAAACCGCCCAAGATTCCGCCGCCGGCAAACTGGTCGCGAGCGCGGCGGAACATGAACCACACGGCGGCCAACACCAATAGCGGCACGAATAAATACGTGGCGATCAGCATCCCGGTGCCGTCAGAAGGACGCTCGGCCCAGACTTTGACGTCGCTTTCGCGCAGCTTCGCGTCCAACTCTTCCCCCACCACCGGGGGCAAATACACGACGAATTCCTTCTTAAGGGGCTCGCTTTTCGTCCCCTTCTTGTCGGGCACAGGGGGTCGCTCGGGCGTGATGCGAAATTCGCCGCGGACTTCCGGCCCGTTGAATTGGACGGTTGCAATGTTCTTGGCCGCGAGCTGGTCGCGGAAAAAGTCGTAGCTGATCTCCGATCGACTCGGCGCTTGCCTCGCAAAATACGCAAATAATAAACCCGACAGGATCAGGATCATGATCCAGACGGTGGGCGGCGCGGCACGGGGGCGAAGGATCGTCTTTATCGGCGGCTTTTTGCCCCCGTCGGGAATGGGCATGAATCATCCTTGTGTCGGGCGAACAATCGGCGACCGAGGTCAACTGGGTTCGGCGGAATGCCGCACGCGACATCTCGGTAGGCCAGCCGAAGCAATTCTACTCCATGACGGCGCTCAATTCGATGTCGCCATCACCACCGGCCAAGATACGGGGTCGCGCGCCGGCTGCTCATTGGGAAGCCGCGGGGGAGTCGTTTTTCACCAGCCCGAGCTTTTCTGCTTCGACCTTCGGAACGCGCCGACCTTCGTTATACCAGTATTCGTCCGGCTTTCCGGCTTCGTCCCAGGCGATCGAGCGACCGTGGCGCTCGCCGTTTTTCCAATTGTCCTCGCTCTTTTTCAAACCGCTGATGTACCATTGGGCTTGAAGCCCGTGGGGCTTGCCCTCGAGAAAATTCATCTCCGCTTCGACATTGCCGTTGTCGTACCAGATTGTCCACTTGCCCTGTGCCACGCCGCGGTCATAGTTTTCCTCGCGCTTCTTGCCGCCCTTTTCCCAGTAGTACACCCAGGTGCCGTGGCGCTTGGTGTCGAGATAATGCACTTCGCGTTCGAGAGTCCCGTCGGCGCGCCAAAAGGTCCAATTCGCATCCGGGGCGCCGTTCGAGTAGGAGCCCTTCTTGGCTTGCTGGCCATTCTCATGCCAGAAGGTCCAAGCGTCTACCTTCACGCCGTCGCGATATTCGCCTTCAAGGAATTTTTGACCGTTCGGATACCATTCAGTCCACTTGCCAATACGTTCGGTCTTGCCGTCGTTGTACTTCCGGATCTGCCCCTCGCTTTTTGGTCCACCGCCGTCGTACTTTTCCGTGACTGCTTCTTCCCCCACCAGTTCGCGATTCGGAGTCTGCCGAGTTTCTCCCGCGCCCGTCTTTGACGGCTGAATAGGTACACCGGGGCGAGCGGCGGCGGTCGACCCTGGTACATCGACTTTGACGGACTGCTGTTCAGTGGGGGTCCCACCCCCCCCGCAGCCCGTGAGAACCAACGATGCAATACTCACCAAGAGCGCTGTTGCCAATCGCCGCGAAAGCATGATTTCGTCCTCGATATACCGCCTACCGACTCCCATCAGACCGTCAATTTGAATTTAGCATGTTGAATTGGGCTCGTACATTGCCGGCGACGGGCTTTGCGAGTCGACATCGCCTGCTGTGACCGCCACGGACCTTCGAGTACGATGGAGCTTTTTGAGGGCTTCGCGCGCGGGCGGTACGCCACAGCGCGCCTTTGCCTGTGTTACGGCTATTCGCTGCGTTTTCGGCTAATTGGATGACCATTGCTCGTCAGCCAACAAACCGTAAGGGCACCGTGGCGGTCGTCCAGCGCGGCGGGCGGTTACTGGTCATTCGGCGCTCGCGCGCCGTGGTGACGCCCGGGGCCTATTGTTTTCCAGGCGGCGGAATCGAGAGTGGCGAGACGGAGCAGGGAGCCCTGGTGCGCGAATTCCGCGAGGAGCTGGGCGTCGACATCATTCCGGTTCGCCGGATTTGGGAGAGCGTGACCTCCTGGGGCGTCATGCTCGCCTGGTGGCAAGCCGAGCTGCCGCTCGCGCCGCCGCTAACACCCAATCCGGCCGAGGTAGAGTCGGTACACTGGATCTTCCGCGACGAGCTGCCGACGCTCGCCGGACTGCTGGAAAGCAATCGACACTTTCTCGATGCACTGGCACGTGGCGAGATCGAGCTTCGCTAAGGTTGACTAGAAGGACGATCGATCTGAGGCACTGATCCGTCGCGTGGAAAAAACCGCCGGTGATATGGCGCTGGGTCCAATGGATCGAGCGGCTCGGCGGCATCGGGGGCGCGAGTCGGCCGATGCTTGTTAAGCGCCCCGCCTTCGCTCGCCTCTGGCGCAACAGTTGTCGAGCCGGATTGCCCCGCTACTTGTTGTATCCAGGCTGCCAATTGCTCGTATTGGCTCGGCGTCCACGGCGCAGGGGCCTCGTTGGCGGCCGCTCCATGTGTACCGCTTGCGAGACCCAGCAGGGGGCTCTGACCCGGATCGTCGTGATCGAGTAGTCGATGCACGGCGTGGAGATTCCGCTGCGTGGTTCGCCGGCTCGGCGCGACCCCCATCGGACTTCGTAAGAGCTGCCACGTCGATGATGACGCCGCACCGTGGCATCGCGCCGTACCGCAACGCTGGATCAATAGTGGTTGAATCACCCGGCGAAACGTCTCCACGCTGCCGCTCGGCAGGTTTTTTACAAATTGATCAAGCTCGTCGTTCGTCGGTCCTGCGTGGGCGCCTGTTGGCGGCCGGGAAGCAGCACCGCCCATTCCGCCAGCGAGTGCCAGCCGCCGCTCGAGGGCCGTGATCCCCGCGTGATTCGGTTCGGAGGCGCGGGCCGCTCGCAGATGTTCATCCGCATGCTCCATCAAGGAATTGTTCGCGCACCATTTGGCCAATTGCAAATGATCGAACGCGCTCGTAGCCCTCGCGCGACTGCGTTTCTCCCGATAGGCCTCTTCGATCGTGGCACAGGCAAACTCGACGTCACGCTGCGGGACCCGGATCGTGCCATTGGGGAGCGTTATGTGGTAGCCGTCGCTCGCTCGAGTGATCTCTCCCGCGATCACGTGCCCATTGCGCAGGACCACCAGACGCGGCGCTGAGGCAGACTGCCCAGTGACGATCGTCGCCCCCGCCCCGACCATGGCGGCTGTGGCGGCCACCCGCGCAATGGCTCGTAATTTGCTCGTTCCCATTGTTATCGGCGAACGCTAAATATCTCGTCGGAACTCGTCAAGGCCGTGCACGACAGCACCTCCTCTGGCCTTCGCACTCGTCACTGCTCCCCAGCCTCCCACGTTGCCCAGATTGCAGTCACGGGATATGTTGGAACTAGACGCAATGTGCTCGTTCGCGGATGCATCACCGATTGTCGAGGCATTACAGGGGCAGACCGTCGTGCTCGATCTGGCCAGCCCGTTTGTTTATGTTGGCCGACTCGCCGGCGTGCGAGGCAGTTTCTTGGTGCTGGAGGACGCCGACGCCCACGATCTCCGCGACGCCCAGAGCACGCGCGAGAAATATGTCCGCGAAATCCGCCAACACGGCGTGCACCCGAACCGCGGCCGCGTGTGGGTGGGTCTTCGCGAAATCGTGGGCATTTCGCGGCTTGAGGACGTGATCACCGATTAGGCAGTTTGATTGCCCACGATCGAATCAGTCGGCTCCGCGAGGCAAGTCATTCATGGCCACCATTACTTTCGCAGACCGCGCCACTGAAATGCGGGCGCTTGCCATGATGCTCGGCCGCTCTTCAGGCCGCGTACTTGAAACGGGAGAACATCTCGTTTCCAAGGCGGCGATGACAGCGCTCGCCGAGCACAACATCTCGTTTACGGTCGAAGGTAACTCGGCGATGACCAGCCATTCGAATCACTCTCATTTTGAAGTCACCTACGCGGGCCGCGTGCAAGGGGTCGGCTTCCGCTACACCGCGCGGCACATCGCCGAGCGATTCGCGGTAACCGGTTATGTTGAAAACCTTCACGACGGTCGAGTACACCTTGTGGTCGAGGGCCAAGCGGACGTCGTGCGGCATTACCTCGACGCGGTGCAAGATGAGCTCGGCCGTTATATTCAATCGGTCCATTCAACCCCGCGCGAGGCGACCGGGGCGTTCCGAGACTTTCGCATTCGACCCTCGTAAAACTCTCTGGTGCGCAACCGGCCGGCTTACGCGGGCCGCTCGCCGAAGTTCATCAGGCTGCTGGCCGTAGAACGTGAGAAACGCATGACCGAGTCGATCATGAACGGCGGTCTACTGCTTGCCGCCGTCACCACCTGGCTCAAACCATCGGCCGTCGTGTTGGCGGGAGGCGGCGTGGCGGTGGCGATATTGCTGCTGGTGGCCGTGCTGCTGCGGCTCGCGTTTCCGAAAATCGCCGCGATCGCACGCACCACGGCGAAGTAGGCCTTTGCACAGCCGCTGTTCTACGTGCTGTTGACCACTGGCGTGATTGCGCTCTTGGCGTTTCCGTTCCTGCCGTACAACACCTTGGGCGAGGATGTGAAGGTCGTCAAGGAATCGGGGCTCACGCTGATCATGGTGCTCGCCATCATTCTGGCACTATGGACCGCCAGCGTGTCGATCTCCGAGGAGATCGAAGGCCGCACGGCGCTCACCCTGTTGTCGAAGCCAATTACGCGACGACAATTCATCCTCGGCAAGTTTCTGGGCATACTTGGCCCGGTGACGCTGCTGTTCGTGATTCTCGGAATGGTGTTCCTGGCAAGCGTCTCATACAAAGTGGTGTACGATGCGCGCGAAAATGCCAATCCAGAGCCTACGGTGGCACAATGTCGCGATGAAATGTTGCTGATCGTTCCGGGCCTGGTCCTGGCTCTGTTGGAGACCGTGGTGCTCACGTCGATCAGCGTGGCTATTTCCACACGGCTGCCGATGATGGCCAATCTCTTGATCTGCACGGCGATCTACGCCCTGGGGCATCTCGTGCCGCCGCTGGTTAACTCGGTGGCCGGTCAGTTCGAGATCGTGCGCTTCGTGGGGCAATTAATCGCCACGGTGGTGCCGGTGCTCGACCATTTCAACGTGGAAGCGGCCGTGGCGACCGGCCGTGCGGTTCCCATTAGCTACCTGCTGTGGACTGCGCTCTACTGCCTGCTGTACAGCGCCGCCGCGATCGTCGTGGCGCTGATTCTGTTCGACGACCGCGACCTGGCCTGAGAAGGCCTTTTGCGGCGATCAGCCGGCTTCCTTGCGTCGGGTCGGGCCGTGCGGGGTGGCTGCAAAAGGGGGCCAGTGGGGTGGCCGAATCACGTCCGCCGGCGGCTGTGCCCATGGCCCCACGCGGCCCTCGGCGGTTCCATCCCACGAGTGAGCGGCGATTGATTCGAGAATGCGCTCCGCGATGGCCAATGATTCGCAGGCCTGCTCGCCGCCGGCGCGCGGCGACCGGCCCAGACGAATGCACTCGACGAACTCCTCGAGCTCGGCGGTCAGCGGATCGGCGGGGCGCGTAGCGAGACCTTCCATCGCCAGATGCTCGCCGAGGAATTGATCGCGCTCGGCTGCGCGTTCGGGCGCGGCCAGTGATTCAAGATCGAGCCGGCGCGCGAGGAGCGCGGCACTTGGGCGGACGATACTGGCCGCGCGCGCCGAAAAATCGATCCGCGTGTATGCTCGTGGCGTCCAGATTTGCATCGTGCGCGCCGCCTGGCGGCTGGCGCGCGACGCACAGAGCGTGGCCACGCAGCCATTGGCGAACACCAGCCGCGCGTTGGCCACGTCTTCCAGTTGGCCGAACAGAGAGAGCCCCAGGGCCTCGACCGATCGCAACTCGCAGCGAACGACCGAAGCGATCAGGTCCAGATCGTGAATCATCAAGTCGTGCACGACGCCGATATCGGTCGAACGAAAGCTGAACACGCCGCAGCGCGCGGCGTCGATATATTTCGGCTCGGCGAGGTGGGGGCGCGCGGCGAGCCACGCCGGATTGAATCGCTCCACGTGCCCGACTTGCAGCACTAGGCCCTTGGCTCGCGCCGTGACGGAGAGCTCTTCGGCCTCGGCGCGCGTCGCGGCCAGCGGCTTTTCCACCAGCAGGTGAACCCCACGTTCCAAGAGCGCCCGCGCGATCGAGAAATGCGCTCGCGTGGGCGTGGCGATGATCGCGGCATCGATCTGGTCCACCAGTTCGCGCGGGTGGGCGAAGGCCGGGGCGGCGAAGCGCTTTGCCGCGTCGCGGCGCGTGCCTGCATCGGAATCGACGACGGCCACCAGCCGCACGCCTTCGAGCGTGCCGAGCAGGCGCGCGTGGTGGCGACCCAAATGCCCCACGCCGACGACCGCCACGCGCAGCCCGCTCACGCCGCTCTCCTGCGCTCTCGCCCTCGGCCGTGCTTCCCTTCTTGCTGAACCTCAATAAAGCTCAGCAGCTCGTTGACTTGGGGGATGAGCTGGTTGTTGCCGCGCAGGATTTCGCGCGTGTGGTCGAGACCCACTTTGGCGCGGTACAGAAGGCGGTGCGCCTCGGCCAACGCCTCGATCACTTCGGCCGAAAAACTGTTTCGTTTCAAGGCCACCACGTTGATGCAGCGGGGCCGGGCGGGCTGTCCCTCGACCAGCATAAAGGGGGGCACGTCGTGCAATACGCGGCTCAGGCCGCTGGTGAAGCTGTACGATCCGATCGTCGCGTAGTGGTGGACGCCGACGCCGCCGGAGAGCGAGGCGTGATCGTGAATGTGGACATGGCCTCCCAGCAGCGTTCCATTGGCGATGATGATGTGATTTCCCAAGCGGCAGTCGTGCGCCACGTGGCAGCAGGCCATGAGGAAGTTGTGCGATCCGACCGAAGTGATGCCTTCTTCTTTTTCCGTGGCGCGATTGATCGTAACGCATTCGCGAATCACGTTGTGGTCACCTATCACCACTTGCGTGTCCGCGCCTCCATACGAGACATCCTGAGGTGGCCCGCCGATGACCGCGCCGGGATGGACGTGATTGAACCGGCCAATCGTCACTCGGCCGCTGACGGTGACGTGGTTCTCCAGCCGTGTCCCGCGGCCGATTCGGACATTCGGGCCGATGACACAGAAGGGGCCGATCTCCACGTCGTCGTCGATTTCGGCGCGCGGGTCGATGGAAACGCTCTCGGGGACATAGGTCGCCATGGCAACGGCTCCGAATGGCCGGCAAGCGCCGGCGGACTCGCACGAGGTGTCCCGCAGTGGAACTGGCACGACCGTGCGTGCCATCTCAGGCGGACCGCCGTCGGCCGCTGATCATTTCTCCTTCGGTCAACAAAACTCTCACCAGCTCGGCGTTCAGCCGGTGGCCGCTGCGGTGAGCGACAAAATGTCCAACCAGGTCGCAGCACGCCAGCGCCAGATCGCCGACCAGATCCAGCGCCTTATGACGAGCGCACTCGTTGTCGTAGCGGAACGTGTTGTCAATGGGTCCGAGGTGATCGATGACCATCACGTCGCTGGTCGTGGCGCGGCGTCCGAGCCCCTGGGCACGGAGCATCTCGGCCTCTTCCTTAAGCAGGAAGGTCCGGCTGGGGGCCAGCTCACGTCGGAACGAATCGGCCGTGAGGCACAGGTCGATGCTTTGCCGTCCGATGGCGCTGCCGCGCCCGTAATCGAGCCGGTAACTCAGCGACAATCCGCCATGGCGCGCGGGCCTGGCTTCAATCCAATGATCGTCGTCGCCCAGGCGCACCAGCTCGCGGACCATCAGGCGGCGACGCGGCGCCTCGTACGACCTCGTGCCCACGGCATCGAGCGCCTCGACAAACGGCAGGCTGGAACCGTCGCAACCGGGCATTTCCGGCGCGGTCACGCCGACCTCGCAGTTGTCGATCGCCAGTCCCACCAGCGCCGCCAAGACATGTTCCACCATTTCGACGCTCGCGCCGGCCGAGCGCAGCGTCGTTCGCCGTGGCACCTCGACGCGGTTCCCCACGCTCGCGGCGATGCGCGCCGGCGGGTTCAGATCGTCGCGTACAAAGACGATCCCCGTGTCCGGCGCGGCGGGACGAAACTCCACACGCACGTCGCGCCCGCTCCAGTATCCGAATCCGTTCACCGAAGCCGTCGCGGCGATCGTCTGCTGAGGACGTAAGGAGTACATCAAGCCAGGACCGACCAAGCTGGAGAGAACGGAACGCACAAACGGAACGATTCGCCGGCGGTTACCGCTGGCGAGGCGCCCCAGCCGGTGGCGAGCGAGGCGGCAACTGCATGGCTTGGGGGGCCGGCCCACGCGGCGCCGCCGGCTGCCGGCGCAATAGCTCGTCGCGGATGATCGGCGTGATGTCGATCGCCTTGTTGTAGTAGACCACCGCCTTGTTCAGCTCTTTCAACACATCCTGCGGATCGTTGGTGTCGATCTCGTCGCCGTTGAACCGCAGCACCAGCGTGATGTGGTTGCGTTCGGCGTAATACTTCACCTCGTCCATCACTTCCTGATAGACGTTGAAGTAAATTTTCGCCTCGCGCTGCAGAAAGTCCTTTTTCTGCAATTGGACCTTGACGTTCAGCTCCGCCTGGCGGTTGGCCAGGTGCGTCTCCAGCTCCTTGTACTCGGGCGTCCCCTTCGGATATTCGTTGAGCCGCGTGCCCAGCTTCTCGATCTCGTCGCGCATCGACTTCAGCTCGTTTTCCACGCGGTCGACGTCGCGCTTCATGTCGTCCTTCATCGCCTGAAAGCGCGGGTAGTTCTTGAAGATGTAGGCCAGGTCGATAATGGCAATCCCCTGACCGGCGCCTGCTTGGGCCTGTGCAAAGGACAACTTGGTCGCCGCGGCGCAGCACAGCACCGCGAGTGCCAGTGGTACTCGAAGATTCTTCACGTCAAGCGCTCCTTGCTTTCAGTGCGTGGTCGTCCCTGACCTTGCCTGCACGCAAACGCGCGACCATCTTGCCCGGAAAGGGCCGTCGCGACGCCAGAAATGGCGTACAGCGCGGGGGGTATTGTGGCCAGAAGGGCCGAATCGGTAAAGGCCAGAAATTCGCGGACGCCACTCCCCCCGATCTCGTTGACTAGAAGCAGGTTGAGTCGCCGGCCGAACTTGGTGGTGGCCTAGCGGTACCCGCTTTCTTAGGCCGCTCCGCTACGACCAAAGACTTCGGTCCAGGATGCGGTAGTTGATGGCTTCGCTCAGGTGTGCGGCGCGGATTGAGTCGGAACCGTCCAGGTCCGCGATGGTGCGTGCCACTCGCAGCACCTTGTCGTGGGCCCGCGCCGACAGACCGAGCTCGCTCATGGCCGCCTTGAGCAGGTTGCTCGCCTCGGCATCCACCTGGCAGTGCTTGCGCAACTGGCGATGCGTCATGCGGCCGTTGGAGCGCGTGGCCGTGCTCGCGAAGCGCCTGGATTGAACGCCGCGCGCCGCCTCGACCGATTCGCGCATGACGGCGCTCGTGGTGCCCGGCTGGCCGGCGGCGAGGTCTTGAAACGGCACGGCGGGCACCTCCAGGTGAATGTCGATCCGGTCCAACAGCGGGCCGCTGATCTTCGACATGTACCGCTCGATCTGCGGCACGCTGCAGTGACAATTGCGCCGTGGATCGGTCCGGTAGCCACAAGGGCAGGGGTTCATCGCCGCGATCAGCATGAAATCGGCCGGAAACGTGGTGCTGCCGGTGGCGCGGCTGATGGTCACCAGCCGGTCTTCCAGCGGCTGCCGCAACACCTCCAGCGTGTGACGGTTGAACTCGGGCAGCTCGTCCAGAAACAGAACGCCGTTGTGCGACAGGCTGATCTCGCCGGGCATGGGCGTCGAGCCGCCGCCCACCAGCCCGGCGTCGCTGATTGTGTGGTGCGGGTTGCGATAGGGGCGCGTCGCCAACAGCGGCCGGCCGCCGGGCAGCATCCCCACGGCACTGTAGATGCGCGTGGTCTCGATCGATTCGGCCGGCGTGAGCACGGGCATGATCGTCGGCACGCGCTTGGCCAGCATCGTCTTGCCCGAGCCGGGCGGCCCGATCATGAGCACGTTATGGCCGCCGGCGGCCGCTAACGTGATCGCGCGTTTGGCCATTTCCTGGCCGCGGACGTCGGCGAAATCGACGTCATAGTGCGAAAACTCGGCGAACACCTCGGCGATGCCCGGCGGCGTGGGCTCGATGTCGATCTGGCCGGCCATGAACGCCGCGGCCTCGGTCAAGCTGCCGACGGGGATAATCTCGATCTGTTCCACCACGGCCGCCTCGCGAGCGCTCGCCGCCGGGACGAGCATCCCTTGCAGCTTGTTGGCGGCCGCCGCGGCGATGGCCATCGATAGAGCCCCCCGCGCTGAACGCGTGCTGCCATCCAGCGCCAGTTCGCCGAGCGCCGCGTAACGGCTAAATCGTTCGGAGCTCAATTGCCCGCTGCCCGCGAGAATGCCGAGCGAGATGGGCAGATCGAACGAGGCGGCCTGCTTGGGCAGCTCGGCGGGCGCCAGGTTGATGACCACGCGGTCCTGCGGCCGCCGGAAGCCGCTGTTGACCAAGGCTCGCTCCACGCGGTGCGTGCTCTCTTTGACGGCCGCCTCGGGCAGGCCGACCAGCACCGTCTTGGGGATCGCTCCGGGCGAGACGTCGACCTCGACTTCGACCGGCAGCGCGTCGATCCCCCAGAGCGAGAACGTGTGAAGTTTCGCCAGCATGGAATGGGCTGCCCCGGCGGCAGGATCCGGCGCGTCGTGCGGTAAACGGCGCAGACATTTTGGCGGCGCGGCGCACGTCGAGCAAGCGGCGGCGTTGCCGGTTCATGCGTCGCGTCGTTGTCAAGACGGCCAAAAGGCCAGTGCGCGCAGAGGCTCCGTCTGGCGAGAATGCGGAACACGGGGCGCCATGCCGAGCATGCACGACGGCGATATCGGTTCTTTTGGCTTTTGAAGCGCGGTGGGATGCGGCGTCTTGGCGCGCTTCGCACTCTTCGGGAGGCAAGCAATGACGCGGATTGGTGATTCGGCGGTGGGGTCGTTCGATCATGGGCTCGCGGTGGTGGGAACAACCGCGGTGCGGCTCGCTTCGTCGCCCGTCGCGTGTGCGCGCGGCGTGTGGCTCAAGGCGCACTCCCAGAACACCGGCCTGGTGCATCTTGGCAACAGCGACGTGACGGCCAACGGCACACTCGCTACGGACGGGTTTCCCCTGGCCGCCGGAGCGGAGCTGTTCTTCCCGATCTCCGACGCCTCGCGCGTCTGGCTCCGTTCCGACGGCGCGGCGGATGAATGGATCTACTTTCTGGTGATGTGAGCGCGTGCTCCCACCCATTGCAATCGGCACGGTGTCCGGCGCACATCGAACGCGCGAGGTGCATACCTCAACAGAAGCTGCCGCCCGGCTGCTGGGCATTGCAGTGTACAAGCCTGCCGGTGATGATGGTCTCGGCGCCAGTTGTGCGCGTGCAGGCCAGACTCCACGACTTTCTTGCGCAGCGTCCGCTCATGCCGACGCGATTAACAACCACCACCAACCACCAGATCGACTACGGGCCACGTTTCGCCTCCTCGAATTTGTACGGCAGCACGTCAGGCACCACGAAGACATCGGTCGTGACCTTCAGTGGGTATCGGCCGGGGGTCGCATACTCGAGCTCCACGAAGTAGGCCGTAAAGCCGCGCTCAGGTGGCGCGATGCGAGCGACGTACACGCCCGGCTCGATCGGCTCGAGCGGTGTGGCCGTGTACACTTTGCCGATCGTGTCGACGCGGAAGTCGCGCGCCTCGCGATTGGTGGCCTGCCACAGTTTGACCTGCGCGGACGCGGTCTCGGCAATCACGCGCAACGTCCCGTCGGCGTCCTTCTGCCAGCGGTATTTTGGACGCGGCGTGCCGTCCAAAACGGTCAGATAGAAGGCCTCGACGCTTTCGCCGCCGTCACTCCCCTCCAGCGAGTGTTTTGCATTGGGCACGTAGCGCAGCAGTTTCTCCTGGGGCAGATCGGCGTAATAAAACTGCGAGTTGTCCGGCAGGAAGAACTGATCGCCCGAGGCGTTGATGATGAACTTGGGCATCGCCAGCCGCGGCCGGTGGCGGTAGTTGTAGGGATCCTCGATGGCCAGGACGGCGCGGTACTCGGGCGTGCCGATCTTGTCGGGAAACAGCTTGTGGTTGACGTAGTCGTTCAATGCCGGCGAGAAGAAGCCGTAGGCCTCATAGTGGTGGCGCGTGATCGCCTCGGAGTTGAGCGCGTCGATCACGATCGGGATGATCGCCGCGACGCGCGGATCGACGACACCCACCAGCCAGGTGGTCCAGCCGCGCTTTGAGCCGCCCGCCACGACAAATCGTTCGATCTTGACCGAGCCGCCGGCCTCACTCGCCAGAAACTCCTGCACGGCATCCATGGCGCGGACGCCGCTTTTGACCATCGCCAGCCGCACGAGCCACGTCTCGTCCCCCGACTGCATGTATCGCACGCGGCTGTAGGCGATGAGGTCGTCTTCCGAGCGACCTTTGTCCTTCGAGTCGGAAAAGTACAGCGGTTGGTTGGGCACCATGGCGACCGCGGCCACGACGGTTTGGGTGGCAGTCGCCAGGTCGGCGACTCGCGCCGACGCGTGCTGCGGCATGGGCGCCTTATTGCTTTCTCCGCCGATGAAGAGAAACGCCGTGGACGAGCGAACCTGGTCCGGCCGGACGATCGTGAGCCAATGCGTCCAGACGGGGCGATCCACCTCGGCGGCGGTGCGCCACGTTTGCGAGGTGAGCTCAAGCACGAACGTGCTGTACCCCTCGCCGCGGCCGGTGTGCACCAGCTTCCAGGAGTAGGACGGATCGAGCTTGGCGATGTAGCGGTCGAGGGCGGTCTCCTCGGCCCTGGCCGCGCGGGCGCAAAAAGTGGCGGCCACCAGCGCGATCAACGCCAGCCGCCATCGGCGGTGAGTCACTCTGCCAAATCGAGTGTCCATGAATTCTCCTCAAATACTTGAATGAGGGCGCCGCAGGTGTCCTTGGGATGCAGGTAGCAATGTTTCCAGTTTGGATTGTCGACGTTGGGCGCGAGGATGCGAATGCCCTTCGACTGGATATATTCCATCGCTTGCTGGAGATTCTCGACGCTGATCGAAATATGGTGGAAGCCCTCGCCGTGCCGTGCAATATAGCGCCCCACGCCGCCTTCACCGGTGGACGTAGGGCAAACGAGCTCCACCTTCTTGCCGCCGAGCTTGAAGGTGAACCAACTAAAGTTCTCTCCCGAATTCTCGCCGACATCGCGCATCGGCTCGCCCCCGAATACATCGACAAAGAGCTTGCGTGCGCGCTCCATGTCGGAAACGCCGATGGAAACATGGTCCAGTCGCTTGAAGATGCTCATTGACGTCAAGTTCGCCCCCTGTGACGGCGACTATTGTAATCGACTACAGCCACAAGAGCAGCCGGCCTGCCAGCATGTCGGGCAGCCCTCGCGCGACATGTTCGCGGATTTGGCGGTGGTGATAGCGCGTGCTGAAGTGCGAGGCGATCACCAGCTCGTTCTGGAAGCGGGCGGTACGCTCGACGAGGTCGTCGAGGTGCATGTGGCCGAACTTGTGGATCTTGTCCTTGCGGTGGCTCGGCGCGACGAACGTCAATTCGAGGATCAGCACCTGCGCTTCGTACAAGGCGGGGCAGGCGTCGAGACCCTCCGGGGCGCTGTCGCCGAGATAGCCGACTCGCGGCAAGCGGACCTCGGCGGTCACGTCGGCGCCGGACAGGCGCAGGTCGCGGATCTGCTCGCCCGAGAGGCCCTGATACTCGGCCTTCAGCTTCTTGCGCCGCTCCCAGACGATGAAGCTCAGCGAAGGCACCGTGTGCTTGCTGGCAGCGACCGTGACGACGTGTTCGCGTGAGAGCTCGATTTCGTCTCCCGGCTTGATGGGTAAGAGCTGGCATGGCAACCGCCCGCGGTCGAGCCGCGTGAAGAGTTTCAGGATCCGCTCCATGGGCTCGATCGCCATCTCCGGCAGGTAGATCGTCGGAGGCTCCATCTTCATCATCCGCCGCCGCGCGGCATACACCGGCAGCGCCACAATGTGATCCAGGTGTCCGTGCGAGACGAACCAGATGGGCGTGGACATGAAGGACCAGGGCTGCGCGCCTAGGTCGAAGCCGAGCTTCAGCTCCGGGATTCGCCAATAGGTCTGCACGGCGGCGCGCGAATAACCCTCGATCGTCAGGTCTCGGTGAGCGCGCGAGATGACCGGCAGGTTGTGGATCATGGCGGAAGCCCCAGTTTAGAGCAGATCGTGGCGCGGACAATCGGAGCCGAACTCTCGGTGGCACGGGTTCGGCGTCGTGCCGAACCCGTGGCACCCCACGCTTCGCGGCATGGCACGGGTCCGACATCGTGTCGAACCCGTGGCACCCCCTGGCACCCGTTGCTGTCAACGTGCTTGGGTGGCAGGGGTTCGTGTGTAGCGAACCCGTGGCACCCCCTGGCATCCGTGGCCTTCAACGGGGGTGAGGCTGCAGGGCAGCGTCGGCTTGGGCGGCGCGCCCTGCATGATCGTAGTCGGTCACGTCCGCCAGATTGAGCGGGGCGTCGACCTCGGAGCTGGGCAACAGCCAGATTTCGCCAAACAGGTCGTTCTGCTCGGCAATCACGCCGTGGTGCCGCACCAACTCCAGCAACGCCAAAAAGATGCCGATCAAGGTCGACTTGTGCATCTGCGGTTGGAACAGCTCGCTGAAAGCCAGGCGCCCGCGCTCGCGCAGTTGAGCGTGAATCCGCTCCATGAAGACCTCAACGGGGGTCTCGTCGTACACAATGCACGCGGGGCGCGACGACTCGTTGTCGCGCATGACCCGTCCAAAGGCGCTGACCAGGTCCCACAGCTCGATCTCGCGCACGGGCTCCTCGGCCAGGTCGCGCACGCTCAAGCTCAGATCGCTGGCGCGGCGGACGAAGCGGTCCTGCCACAGGCGTGAGCGCTCATCGAGCGTGGCCGCGGCGTCTTTGAACTTTTTGTACTCGAGCAATCTCAGCACCAACTCCTGCCGTGGGTCGTCCAGCACCTCCAGCACCTCGTCGGCGCGCGGCAGAATCATCCGCGATTTGATCTCGGCCAGGGTGCTGGCCATCTCCAGAAACTCACCGACCGAGTCGACATCGAGCGCCTGCAACACATCCAGATACTCGGCAAACTGCTCGACGACCACCGAGACGGGAATTTCGGTAATCTCCACCTCGTGCTTGCGCACCAGGTAAAGCAGCAGGTCCAGGGGACCGCGGAAGTTGTCGATCTCGACGCGGAAATCGGTCATGGTGAGCTGCCGGCGAGCTGGTGTGCACTTTGACGTTGAACACCCGCGCAGTCGGCATCACTGCCGGTGCGGGCGTGATTTACACAAGTCCGCATAGTATAACAGGTTTGAATGGCAGACGCGGTTCGGCTGGCTGGCGAGATTCCCGGCAGGTTGGTGCGACACGGATCCACGGAGACAATTCTCCTGTTCGTCCGAGGTCGGCGCCGGCCTTGAGCATTACCACGCTGGCGCTTCGCCCACTTCGGTCGTTCACCGGCCGTCCGGTCACATGTAGCTTCCCGTTGCTCGCCAGCCAGCAGGGTCGCGCGAGCGAGCGGGTAATTTGGATGCGGGACGCGGGCTGCGGATTTTGTTCGGATTGCCGGCGAGTTTGGGGTATAAATTCAGTTCGGGGTCGCTCGGTTCTCTTGTCACTGCGACGCGAGGGTGAGTTAGCGCAAGTATCGGACGCCCAATCTACAATTCACGGCCGTTCATCGCTGGCACCGGGGAGCTTGCGAATGATCGAGATCAAGCACAAAAAGACGCACGTCGTAATCGTTCAATTCGAGGGCGATTCCCTGGAGGGGATGAAATTGACCGGGCTGAAGCTGCGCGAGGCGGCGCTGGCGGGCATGGTGTTGAGCCACGCGAACATGACCAATTGCGACTTGCGCGAGGTGGATATGCGGAAGGCCATATTGATGGGCACGGCGCTAAACGCATGTTGCCTCAACGGCGCGAATCTGGAAGAAGCGGACCTCAGCGGCGCCAACCTGACCGATGCATTTCTGATCGGAACGAATCTCGCCGGGGCTCGCATGAAGGAGGTGAAGCTCCGCTACGCGCAATTGGCCGGCGCGATTCTCTGTCATGCCCAGCTAGAGGGTGCCGACCTGAGCATGGCCGACCTGCGCGCGAACTTTAGCGACGCCAACCTGGCGGGGGCCGACCTGCGCGCCGCCAACCTTACCGGTGCCAATCTCACCGGCGCGAACCTCCAAGGCGCCAATCTGACTCACGCCAACCTGACCGGAGCTCGGTTGGCCGGCGCGCGAATGGAAGGTGCCATCAATACGCTGGGAAGAACCACCACCATGCCCGCGCCGAAGGGGAAAGGATCACGTCCATGGTGGCGCGTGTGGAGCTGAGTGTCGATCGTCAGGCACGTTCTCCGACATCAGACTGCCGGAGCAGATTGAAACTGTGGAGCTGAGACGAGTCGATCGAGGAACGTAGCGATGGACTGGGACTGGCTGAGCGTCATCGTGGCTGTCTTGACGCTGTTCTTCGCCGGCCTCGTTACCTGGGTTTTCCTTTCCACGCGCTGGCGGAAGCGCGCCGCGGCCGAGCCGGAATGGAGCGAGCGCACGGCGCTGATCGAGGAGACGCAAGAGCTGACCAAGGTGAATCGGCAGCTCGAGGCCTTTATCGCCGAATGCAAGAAGGTCGAAGAAGAACTGCGTCAAAGCGAGGAAAAGTACCGCGTCCTGGTGGAGAACGCGAACGATTCGATCGTCATCGCGCAGGACGGCGTGGTCAAGTTCGCCAACCCGATGGCCCAAGTGACGCTGGGCTATTCATTGGACGAGCTTTCCGCGACGCCCTTCACCGAATTGATCGTGCCCGAAGACCGCGGCATGGTGCTGGACCGATACGTGCGTCGGATGCAAGGCGAGGACGTGCCGAACCGGTACGCGTTCCGCATGACGTCGCGCGCCGGAGAGACGCTGTCGGTCGAGATCAACTCGGTGAGTATCGCCTGGGAAGGGCGCCCCGCGGTGCTCTGCTTCCTGCGCGACATCACCGACCGGCGCCGCACGGAACTGGCGCTCAAGCAGAGCGAGGAACGACTGCAGGCCATTTTGGACAACACCTCGGCGGTCGTGTACGTGAAGGATGAAGCTGGGCGGTACACACTGATCAACCGCCGCTTCGGCGAACTGTTCGGAGTCACCAAGGAAGGAGTCGTAGGCAAAACCGACCATGACCTTTTTCCACGCGAATCGGCCGATTCGTTTCGCGCCAACGACCGCACCGTGTTGGCGACGGCGGTGCCGCTGCAGGTCGAAGAATCGGCCCCGCACGCGGACGGGATTCACTATTATCTGTCCAACAAGTTTCCGTTGTACGACGCCGAAGGGACTCTCCACGCGGTTTGCGGAATCTCCACCGACATTACGGCATTGAAGCGGACCGAGGAAGAGCTGCGCAAAAGCGAAGCGAAAAATCGCGCGATCCTGGACGCCACGCCCGACATGCTGTTCGTGGTCGACCGCGAGGGGACCTGCCTGGAAATGAAGGCGGGGAAAGAATCGGCCATGTTTCCGACCGACCAGTTGCTGGGCGCGCGGGTCACCGATTTCTTTCCACACGACCTGGCCGAGCGCTTTTTGACGGGCATTCGCAAGACGCTGGCCACGTCGACGATGCAGACGTTCGAGGTGCGGCTGCCGACGTCGTCCGGTCTGCGGCACTTAGAGTCGCGCGTGGTGGTATACGGCGCGGACACGGTGCTATTCATCGTGCGCGACGTGACGGACCGGAAGCGCTCGGAGGCGGCATTGAAGGAGGCGAAGCAGGCGGCCGAATCAGCCAATCGAGCCAAGAGCCAGTTCCTGGCCAACATGAGCCACGAGATCCGCACGCCGATGAACGGCATCATCGGCATGGCCGAATTGGCCTTGGCCGGCGATTTGCCTCCCGTGCCGCGGCGATACGTCGAGGGAGTGCTCGAGTCGGCCGAGTTCATGATGTCGCTGATCAACACGATCCTGGATTTCTCCAAGATCGAGGCGGGAAAAATCGAGCTGGACCCGATCGAGTTTCACCTCCGCCACGATCTGGCCGACACGGTCAATACGCTTGCTCTGCGCGCTCACGAAAAGGGGCTCGAGTTGGTCTATCACGTCCGCGGCGATGTGCCGGACCGCCTGGTGGGCGACTCGGGCCGGCTGCGGCAGGTGATCTTCAACCTGCTCGGCAATGCCATCAAGTTCACCGAACGCGGAGAGGTGATGCTGCGGATCGAATGCCTGGAGCGCGACGAGCGCCAGGTGACCTTGGGGTTCTCGATCACCGACACGGGGATCGGCATTCCACCTCAGCAGCGGGAGCTGATCTTCGAGCCCTTCCGCCAGGCCGACGGATCGATCACACGCAAGTACGGCGGCACCGGGCTCGGGCTACCCATCTGCGCGGAGTTGGCAAAGTTGATGGGAGGCCGCATTGAACTGCAGAGCGAGCTCGGAAAGGGGAGCACCTTTCGCTTTACCGCTCGGCTGGGACTGTCGGCCAACGAGGCTGAGCCGTCAGAGCCGGCGCCGCCGAGCGTCGCCGGGGCGCGCGTCCTGATTGTGGAAGACAACGCCACCAACCGCGCCTGCCTGGTGGATATGGTGGCCGGCTGGAAGATGCGCGTTGTGGGAGTTGCCGACGGCGCGGCGGCGTTGGCCGCCTTGGCGCAAGGGGCCGAGGCCGGGCGCCCCTTCGACGTCGTTCTCGTGGATCGGATTCTCGGCGCCGAGGATGGGCTGTCGCTGGCCGGACAAATCGGCGCAACGCACCCCTCGGTGGCCGTGATTTTGATGCTGGTCCACGCCGATGACGAAGAGGACCTCGCTCAGCGCGCCGACATGCGGCCCGCGGCCCTGGTCACCAAACCGATTCAGCCGTCGGATCTGCTGGAGACGATCGTGGCCGTCTTGGGGCGCAGTCCGGTCGCCGATTCGATCCCTCGCCAGCCGGCGTGGGAGCGCGCGACCCGGCCGCTGCGGATCCTCTTGGCCGAGGACAACCTGATCAACCAGCGAGTGGCCACGAGTATGCTCGAGTCGCGAGGACATCGAGTCTTCCTGGTCGATGATGGCGTGAAAGTAATCGACGCGATCGAGCGGCAGCCGGTGGACGTGGTATTGATGGACCTGCAGATGCCGCTGATGGGCGGGTTCGAGGCCACCGCGGCGATCCGCCAGCGCGAAGCACTCTTGCACGCACGGCCCATTCCGATCATCGCCATGACCGCGCACGCCATGAAGGGAGATCGCGAGCGATGCCTGGCGGCCGGCATGAGCGGTTACGTCTCGAAACCCATTCGAGCCAACGAGCTGTTCGCGGCGGTCGAGGGCGCGGTGCCGGCCAGTTGGTCGCCGAGTCCGGTGGTCGAGCCGTGCCAGCCGTGCCAGCAGCTCATGGGCGAGATCACCTTCGACGAGCAAGCCGCATTGGCTTCGGTCAACGGGGACCAGAAACTGTTGCGCGAGATCATCGAGCTGTTTCTCGACGATTGTCCACGCGTCATGGGCGAGCTGGCCAGCGCGCTGGCAGCACGTGATACGGTGGCGGTGCGGCGGTTGGCCCACACGCTGAAAAACTCAATGGGCTATTTGGGAATGAAAGACGCGTATGACTGCGCGTTGCGGTTGGAAAAGTTGGCGCGAGATGATCAATTGGACGGCGCGGAGACCGTCTGGCGGACACTGGCCCACCAGCTCGAGCGCCTCCAGCCGGCCCTGGCCGCATTCGGAGAACACGCATGACTAGGGTTCTGGTAGTGGACGATTCGCCGGTCGACCGCAAGCTGGCGGGCGGCATCCTGGAAAAACATCCCCAGCTCAATGTGGAGTACGCCGCCAACGGCGTCGAGGCGATGGAGCACATCGCGCGACAGACACCCGAGTTGGTGGTGACGGACTTGCAGATGCCCGAGATGAACGGGCTGGAATTGGTCGGAGCGGTGCGGAGCCGCTATCCACTGGTGCCCGTGGTGCTGATGACGGCGCACGGCAGCGAGGACATCGCGGTGCAGGCGTTGGCGGAGGGGGCGGCCAGCTATGTGCCGAAATCGGCCCTGGCACGCGACCTCTTGGACACGGTCGATAACGTGCTGGCCATCGCGCGAGCGGATCGCCGGCACGAGCGATTGATGCGGTGCCTGGCGGCGAGTGAGTCGATGTTCGTGCTGGAAAACGATCCGACGCTGATTCCGCCCTTGGTGGATCTGCTGCAAGAGCAAATTTCGCGATTGCGGCTGTGCGACGAAACCGGGCGGATCCGGGTGGGGATCGCGCTGGAAGAGGCGCTGCGCAACGCGCTGTACCATGGCAACCTGGAAATCACCGCCGACGAGTTGCGCGAGGCCAGCTCCGAGCTGATGCAGACCGGACGCCCGAACGTGATCGACAAGCGACGCCACGAGGCCCCCTATGCAGACCGCCGCATCCACCTGCGCGCGAAGATCACGCCCGACGAGGCAGTCTATGTAATTCGCGACGAAGGTGGCGGGTTCAATCCACGGGACATTCCCGATCCGACCGACCCGGCCAGCCTGGAGCGCGAGAGCGGGCGTGGGCTGGTGTTGATGCGGACCTTCATGGATCAGGTCTCGTTCAACGACCGCGGGACCGAGATCACCTTGATCAAACACCGCGAAATCGAAGAGGGGCTGGCGCATTGAAGCACGAACAGCTTTGGGCTCCCTGGCGTTTGGAATACATCCAAGCGGGCGACGAGCGAAAGGCGCCTCTCCCCCTCCATGCTCCGCACCGCGGCGAAACGGATTGCTTCCTTTGCCGCGACGCCGCCGAAACGCCCTCCGCCGCGAACCTGGTCGTGCGCCGCGGGGCCTCGACGATCACAGTCCTCAACCGCTACCCCTACAACAACGGACATTTGCTGATAGCGCCCGCGGCGCATAAGAGCCGGCTCGATGAGCTCTTGGCCGAAGAACATCTCGAAGTGGCCCAAACGATGGGCCGAATGGTCGTGGTGCTCGAACAAGTGATCCGGGCCGAGGGGTTCAACATCGGTCTGAACCTGGGGCGTATCGCCGGGGCTGGGCTGCCAGGGCATTTGCACTGGCACGTGGTACCGCGCTGGAACGGCGACACGAACTTCATGCCGGTGACGGCCGGCATCAAGGTCATCCCCCAATCGCTCGAGGCGCTGTGGCAGGCTCTTAACGATGCGCTTTCCGCGGTGTGAGCCGTCCATCGCTCCGCGCGAAACGCGAGCTAGCGCTATGGGCGCGAATTTGGTAGACTAGGTTTGTCGACCGCCGCCGCCGATGACGATAACGCGATCGTGACCTTGGTGGTCGCGGAGGCAACCGAAAAAAGGACATCCCCATGAAGGCGCTCAACGAGCACGTGCCGCGCAAGGACTCGACCGTTCGGGAGATCCGCCGCGAGGAAATGAGCGCGCTGCGAAGACAAGTGCGGCACGCGTATCGCCGATTGTTGATCCAGCGATTCCTGGCCGCGCTGGGCTGGTGCTGGTTCGCCTCGCTGCTGGCGGCGCTCGGCATGGCCGTGGTCGAGCGGTTTTGGCCGCTGGGAGTGGGTGAGGTCGCATGGCTCGCAGGCGGCACGGGATTGGGCGTGGCGAGCGCACTGATTTGGACGTTTGCGACACGCAGGGACATGCTCGATGCGGCAATTGAAATTGACCGCCGCTTTGCACTCAAAGAGCGCGTCTCCAGCACGCTGGGGTTGAACGCGGCGGAATTGGAGACCGAGGCGGGGCGCGCCCTATTGGCCGACGCCATGCGGCAGCTCGACCGCATTCACGTCGACGATCAGTTCCGCGTTACGCTCGCTCGAAGCTCGTGGCTCCCGCTCGCGCCGGGCCTGGCGGTGTTCGCCATGGCGGTGTTCTGGAATCCGGCGGTCGAGCCCCCTCAGGCCAAGGCCAAGAGCGAGGTGAATGCAAAGAAGCAGATCGCGCGGTCGACCGACGCACTCCGCCAGCGGCTGGCCGAGCGGCGCAAGCAGGCCGAGCGCGAAGCGCTCAAGGAGGCGGAGAACCTGTTCAAGAAGCTGGAGGAGGGAACTCGCGAAATCTCCAAGTCAGAGGGGGCGGACCGTAAAGTGGCGCTCGTTCGACTTAACGACCTGGCAAAGGATTTGGAGAAGCGTCGGCAAGCGTTGGCCGGCAGCGATTCGCTTCGCGAGCAGCTCAATCAGTTGAAGAACCTCGCCGGCGGACCTGCCGATAAGCTGGCCAAGGAATTGCGCGACGGTAATTTCCGCAAGGCGGCGGAAGAGCTGGCCCAGCTTAAAGAACAGCTTGCCAGCTCGAAACTGGATGAAAAGGCCAAGGCAGAGCTGACCAGGCAGTTGACCGAGATGCAAGAAAAGCTGGAAAAGATGGCCACCGCCCAACGCGAGCTGCAAAAGTCGCTCGAATCGCAGATCGCCCAGAAGCGGCGCTCCGGCCAATCGAAGGAGGCCGACCGCCTCCAAGAGCAGCTTGACGAGGTGATGCAGAAGGCCCCGCAAATAGCTCGCCTCGAGCGAATGGCTCAAACGCTGGGCGAATGTGCTCAGTGCATGGAAAAGGGCCAGTCGGCCGACGCGGTTGCCAAGCTCGAGGCGCTCGGCGGCGAGCTCGGCGAGCTAGCGCGACAAATGGAAGAAATGGAAATGCTCGAAGCGGCCATGGACGAGATCGCCATGGCCAAAGACACGATGAACTGCAAGGAGTGCGCCGGCGAAGGATGCGAGGCATGTCTCGGCGCCCGAGGTTCCTTGGAGGGCCGAGGTCGTGGCCTTGGCGCTGGGCAGGGCGAGGGCGCGCGGCCCGAGGAGCGAACCGACACCGGCGCCTACGATTCGGCCGTCAAGCAACGCCAGGGTCAGGGAGCGGCGATCGTGACCGGACTGGTCGACGGCCCGAATGCCAAGGGGCAGGCGCAGCAGGAAATCCAGACGCAGTTCGAGAGTGTTCGCACCAGTGGGACTGATCCGCTCACCGATCAACGGCTGCCGCGGAGCTACCGCCAGCACGCGCGGTCCTACTTCGACGCGCTGCGCGAAGGAAAATGACGGCTGAACTCGCGCCGCCCGATGAGCCGCGTGCTTTGTGCCCCTGGTTTGGCGCGCACTCCGCTACGCTATTTATCCTTCACGCGCTTGGGCAGCGTGAACGAATAAAGCATGGTCACGGCGCCCGCCGATAGCAAGCTCCAAGGCGCCCACTCCGGTGGTATGAAGTCGCGGCGACGCCCCCCGTCGGAATCGAGCACGCCAGCGGCGGGTTCGTGTCGCATCTTAAGCACGGCCTTGTCGATCGCCATGCACTCGGCGCCCAGGATGCACGCGTACGAACCGCACGCGAGAAAGAACGCGCGCCACATGCCAAACCCCTTCTGTCAAGCGCGAGCGATCCGTATTTCCTCGATGGTGACCGATTTCTAGAGTGGGTGAAGCGACTTTCGGGTGAGTCACGCTTAGCGACGACGCACCGCCCATGAACTCGAATGGGATCGCGCGGCACCCGTTCCTTCATCGACTGGGCCGCTGACCGACTTCAACGCCCGGCGAATTGGGAAGGCAGTGCGCACCATGCGGGTTGAAGTGGCGCAATCGAGCGAATCGGATTCGGCTGTCGACATGGCCGACCAATCGTCGCCGCTCCTCAGTTCGAATCGCGTCGCACGGGGAACAACCGTCAACGGTGGGGGCGCCGTCAGAGCGCAGGCCGTGCCGCTGGTGATTTGAGACGCGGCGTAGCGAATATAACGACAGTCGGGAGTGCGCAGGCCGCGTGGCCGCGCCATGTTGCTCAAACCGGTGGCAGCGATCAACATCGCCGAGCGACTGAACCGATCGAAGGAACAAGTCTCGCTTTTCCTGGTGCCACGTACGCTTCGTGGCAAGAATACGCTTAACGATAAACGCATCACCAGCGATCAAGACGTTGTTCAACCATCAAGAGGCTCTTATAATACCCAGGGGGTTTGTTCGCCACGGGAGAACGGTGGGCGTTGTCGACGAAATCGAAAATCCTAATCGTAAGTGATCCAGGGCACGGGACGGAAGAGGCGCAGCTCGTCGAGCGGCTGAGCGATGCCTTTGAGATTGTCGTCGTCGGCACGATGATGCGCGCGCTCTCCTGTCTGAGCCGGCACGAATACGCCGGTGTGTATGTCGGAAGCGACCATCTGAAAGAGGCCTTCGACATCGGGAGGTTGCTTCAAAACGAACGGATTCTCGATGGCATGCCCTCGGGGATCGTTCTTTTGGACAGCGACAATACGGTGATCTGGAGCAACGGGCGGCTGCGCGAGTGGAGCCGCGGCCAAAACGTCGTCGGCGCCAATTTCTACAATGTGCTGGACAGTCCGGAAATCCTGGGTCCGGACTTCTGTCCCTTCCACACGGCGCTGGCCACCGGCTCGGCCTCGAGCACGACGCTCCGCTCCGGTGACAACCGGTATTTTCACATTCACGCCACGCCGGTGCGCGAGCCTTCCGGGCCACCAAAACATTTGATCGTCACGGTTCGGGAAGTGACGCGCGAGACGCTGCAGCAGCAAAAGCTGGCGACCATTCACCAGGCGGGGATCGAGCTGGCGAATCTGAAACCGGACGAGCTCCTGAACATGTCGGTCCAGGAGCGGATCGAGCTGTTGAAGTTGAACATCCTGCACTTCACCAAGGACTTGCTTCAGTTCGACGTGGTGGAGATTCGGCTGCTGGACGCGGAGAGCGGCCGGCTGATGCCGCTCTTGGCGGTGGGCATGGAGCCGGAGGCGGAGCGGCGCGACCTGTTCGCGCGGCCGCAGAACAACGGCGTGACCGGCTTCGTGGCGGCCACCGGCAAAAGCTACTTGTGCGAGGACACGACCGAGGACCCGCTCTATCTGCCCGGCGCCAAAGGGGCCAAGAGCTCGCTTACCGTCCCTTTGTTGCTGCACGATGACGTGATCGGAACGTTCAACGTCGAGAGCCCCGAACCGCGCGCGTTCTCGGAGAGCGATCTGCAGTTTCTGGAGATCTTCACGCGCGACGTGGCGCTGGCGCTCAACACGCTGGAGCTCTTGGTGGCGGAAAAGGCCGGCACCGCGGCGGCCAGCGTCGAGGCCATCCATAGCGCCGTGGCGATGCCGGTGGACGACATCCTCAACGACGCGGTCAACATCATGGAACGATATATCGGCCACGAGCCCGAAGTGGCCGAACGCCTGCAGCGCATCTTGCGCAACGCGCGCGACATTAAGCAGGTCATCCAGAAAGTGGGCCAGAAAATGGCGCCCAGTCAGGCCCATCCTCAACCGCAGCAGAGCGCGCAACGGCCGCTCTTGCGCGGACGAACGCTGCTCGTGGTCGACGCCGACGAGACCGTTCGTAGCGCCGCCCATGCCCTCTTGGAGCGGCAGGGGTGTATCGTGGAGACGGCCCACGACGGGGGAGAGGCGATATACATGGTCCGCAACATGCTCCGCTTCGCGGGGTATGATTGCATTATCGCGGATATTCGCCTGCCGGACATGAACGGTTACGAATTCATGCTCAAGCTGCAGGAGCTCATGGACTCGCCTCCCTTAGTCTTGATGACCGGTTTCGGTTATGATGCCACCCACTCGATCGTCAAGGCGCGCCAGGCTGGGCTGCAGGCCGTCCTGTATAAGCCTTTCCGCTTGGATCAGTTACTCGATACGGTCGAGCAAGTGGTCGGGGCGCCTCGAGCGGTGGGGCAATCATAGCGACCCACGCTCGCCGGCCCGAAATCACTCTGGTTAATCTCCGGGAATGGGGCCATGGTGCTCGCGGACCTTGCCTTGTACACCTTGGCGTTGGCCGGCCACACGACTCTGTGGCTTGTGTTTCAGAACCAGGTCTTGGCCACCGCCATGCCGCGGTGGGCGCTGAAAACGCTCACCACCTTCGCCCACCTCTGTTTGGTGATGGCGCCAGTGTGGTGGTTGCTCTGGGCGCGAAGTGCCGGTTGGGAGATCGTCGGACGGACCGATTGGTCGACCGCGTCACCCGCGCAGGTTTTCTACGTCCTGTTCTGTGCCGTATTTGGGCTGGTCGTCGTGCCGCCCTTCTTCTGGCGGCGCCTGACATATCGACCGCCGCAAGTCCTGCGCTCCAACGATTCGCAATACCTCGACATCGCGAGCCGGATGGGCTATCACCCGGTGGGAGAGGGGTTTCGGCGCGTTTACACACGGTTGCCGCGCAACGAGGTGTTTCGCCTGGAGGTGAACGAGAAGCTGATCCAGCTTCCGCGCCTGCCGCGCTCGCTGGATGGATTGTCGATCGCGCATATTTCGGATCTGCATTACACCGGGGCGGTCGCCGAGGAGTTCTTCCACGAAATCGTCGATCTGGTGAACACGATGCAACCGGACTTGATCGCCTTGACCGGCGATGTCGTCGACAAGTTCCAATGCATCGACTGGATTGGGCCGACGCTAGGAAAACTTCGAGCGGTCCACGGGGCGTACTTCGTGCTGGGCAATCACGATTTGTATGTCAAAGACGTGGCGCGATTACGCCGCACGCTGGTTGCCTGCGAGTTCGTGGACCTCGGGAGTCGCTGGCTGAGCCACCAAATCGGCGAGGGGCGCGTCATACTGGCCGGAAATGAGCTGCCTTGGATTGCCCCGGCCGCGGACATGACTGGATCCGGCGCGGTCGACTCGCGCGAGCCGTCGCTCAGGATTCTATTGGCGCACTCGCCCGACCAGCTTGCCTGGGCGCGGCGGCGCGACTTCGACCTGATGCTGGCCGGGCACACGCACGGCGGGCAAATCCGGCTCCCCTGGATCGGGCCGGTCGTCACCCCCAGCCGCAAAAACGTGCGCTACGCGTCCGGCGTATTTCACGAACCGCCAACCGTGATGCACGTCAGCCGCGGCGTCTCGTCGCTGATGCCGCTGCGATGGAACTGCCTGCCCGAAATCACGAAACTCGTGCTGCGCGCACCGCAGCCGTAGGGTGTCGAGCGAAGCGAAGACACACCGCGTTGCTGCCTGGTCCTTCGGGCGGCACCATTGGATGCGTCAAGCGAATCCAGAGCGAGCCTCCGGGTTGATGCCGGAGGACCTGACGATTTCCACGCAGATACCGCCGGCGCGTAGCGCCTTGTGCATGCGCGAGAACCACAGCTCGTTCTTCCAAACCAGGCCGCGCTCGTGGCACTGCTCGCGCAGCTCCGCGCGGTTGTACGTGCGGCAGTACCACATTCGGCTAGTCCAGGCGCCGCCAAAGTTATCCTCCGTCGTCAACAGCAGCATCCGGCCGCCGGGCTCCAGCACGCGAGCCAGCTCCTGCAACCCGGGACACGGATCAAGCAAATGCTCGAGCACGTACCCGCACGTAATGCAGTCGAAGCTGCCGTCGGCGAAGGGCAGCGAGGCGAGATCACCGACGACGTGCCGTGGCCGATAGCTCTTGAGCCGCTGCCGTGCGCGGCGCAGCATCTCGAACGAGAGATCGAAACACGTGATGCGTGCGCTCGCGTCAGCATATCGGAGCAAGTGCCGCGCGATTTGGCCCGCGCCGCTGCCCACGTCAAGGATGTGCTTCGCGCCGCGCAAATCGAACTTACGTTCGCGCAGCAGCCGGTCCCCCAGCGGCACGTGCAGCGACAGGACGCTGGCAGTGGCCAATAGCGCCCCTTTCGGTCCGCCGTATACGTCGCGGACCTTCTCGCGGTACTCCGTCGAGCTGACGCGTTCGATCAAGCGGCGCTCCACGAACCGGTTGATGACTTGTGCCGGACGAAGCGGCCTGCGAGGACGCTTCCGACGGCTGGGAGAGAGCGATTTGCTTGGCATGGCGGTGGGGGCCGCGCTCCGTTACAGGTACACGCGCCGATTATAGATATACCACTCGAACAGCAGCACTGCCAGGGCCACCAGCAACAGTGGCTTCCAGGCTTCCAAGCGAGCCGTTTGCACCTCGCGGCGACCCGTCACCTCGACGTGACCGATCCGCACGGAATTCTTTGCGCGGGGCGCGATATCGCTCTCGGCCGCGTCGAACAGATTCACCGAGAACCGCCGCGACGCCTGCTTGTTCGCTCGATCGAACACTTCGTAGCTGCCGACCTGATCGGTGCCGTTGAAGCGGAACCGGTTGAATTGGCCACGAGCAAGCGGCAATTGGCGCGCATCGGGCAGCCGCACCGCAAGCTGGCTCGTGGGGGAGTCCGCCGGAAGATCGATCGCTTGTCCCGGCCGCAAGCTTTCCGCAAAGCCGCCATCCTGCCGCGCGCCGAAATATTCGATTGCATTGAGCACAAACAATGGAAAGCTGAGCCGGATCGGCCAGTTGGTGCCAATGCCCGACTCGCCCATCAACTCGAAGCCCAGAACGAGGTCCTCGTATCGTTCGCGCGCGGCAATCGCCATGACCGGGCCGAGGTGCGTGTCGACGAGCACTTTCGCGCCGGCCGGCGGCTTGAGAGGGGTGCCTTCGACGATCACCACGTCGTCGAGCGAGATCATCTGCAGCAGCGGATGGGCGCGATCCGTGTCGAGGATTTGGGGCATCGTCGCCTTCGACTCGGCTGACCAGAGCGGCGCGGGCGGCAGCGCCCCAATAAAGAGCGTGCTGGACTGCGGCAATTCATCGGGCCGATAGCGGTCGAAGATCATCAGGTCGAAGCGGCCGTCGCGTGCCGCTCGGCGATAATCGTCGGTCGTGCAATACTCCGGGCCGACCGAGGTGACTTCGGCCACCTGTGCTGCGCGCTCGGTGGCCAGCGCTAGCGAGAGTGGCTCATTGCCGGGCGAAACGAAGAGCACTCTCGCACGGCGCGGTGGATTCACCGCGGCCCACGCGCGGTCATCCACGGCCAGCGAATCCCCCGTGTCGACTCGCAGCTCGAGTCCGCCGGACTCGAACGCGTCGAGCTTGAAGGCCACGCCGGAATCTTCGCCTGGGCTGAGCTCGACCTGCTGCGCGTCGACCAACTGCCCGTCGCGATAGAGCTCCACGTCGGCGGTAAGAGGCTCGGCACCAAAGCTTGCCAGGCGGCCGAACGCCTCGATCTGGTCGGGGCGCTGTTCGTGGCGACGGGCGCTAAAGGCCAGAATGCTTACATTGGCGGCCTCGGTCTGGCCGATCGGAACGAACACGGGATCGAGATTGCCCAGCGCGAAGCCCTGCACGTCGGGAAACTTGCCGTCGCTGAAGATAAAGAGCATCGCCGGGAGCGGATCGGCCACCTGCGTGTCGCCGGCCTCGGTGGCAATGCGCCCCGGATTGGCCAGCCCGGAGGCCACGGTGAGTGCCTCGGCGATCGACGTGCTGCGTTGCGAGGGGCGGATGGCCGCCAGGCGGCGCTTTAGCTCCTTGCGATTGTCGGTGAAGGGGGCCTCGACGCGGCAACGATCCGCAAAGCTGATGATCATGGCGACGTCGTCGGTCTTCATCTGGTCCACTAGCGCCGCAACCTGGCGCTTGGCCTCCTCCAACCGCGACGGCTCGACGTCCCGCGCCGCCATGCTCGCCGAATTATCGACCAGGAAGATAAAGCGGTCGCCGGCCAGCTTCGTGCCGCGCCAGCTCGGACGCGCCAGCGCCAGGCAGGCCGCCGCCACGATCAAGAGCTGCAGCAGCAGCAGGATGTTCCGTCGCAGCCGCTGCCAGAGACTGTTGACGTGCAGGTCCTCGATCGACTTATGCCAAAGGTAGGTGCTGGGCACATCGACGCGCTGCCGGCGGAGCTTCAGAAAATACAGCGCCACGATCGCCGGCGGCACGGCGGCCAGAATCGCCCATTGCCACCAGGCCAGCGCGCTCAGGAAGTTCGGCAACATCAGCGCACCAACCCGCGCTTGCGCAAGTAGCCGGTCACCAGCTCCTCGAAGGGCAGCTCGTTGCTGGCCAGCAAATAGACCATCCCGCGCCGGTTGCAATAGTCGCGCGCCGACGCAACGAACGCATCGAGCGTTTGGCGATACCGCCGCAAGAGCGGGGTGCTGATCGTAATCTCGGCGATGCCACGGTCTTCGCTATCGACCAGCCGCAGATCACCAGCCAGCGTGGGCTCAAGCTCCTCGGCCGAAAGGACGTGGATCACGTAGACATCGAGATCGCGCGCGGCGAGGTAACGCAGCGCCTCGTCGAAGCCTTCCTTATCGAGCAGGTCGGTCAACAGGACGACGATCCCCTTGCCGGTGTTGCGGATGCAAAAATCCTTCACGCCGCGAGCCAGCGACGTGGGCTCCTTAGGCTCGATCGTGGAAATGAGATCCAACATGCGCCACAGGTTGTGCCGGCCGCGCAGAGCGACAGCTTGCCGCCGTGCCTGCCCGAGCGTCTCGATCTTCACGCGGTCGGAGCGCACCAATGCAATGAAACCCAGCGCCGCCGCCACACGCTTGGCATACTCGAGCTTGGTCGGGGCGCCAAAGTCCATCGAGGGGCTGGCATCCACCAGCGCGTAAAAGTGCAGGTCCTCCTCTTCCAGAAACATCTTCAGGAACAAGCGATCGAGCCGCGCGTAGGTGTTCCAGTCGATGAACCGCAAATCGTCGCCGGGCACATAGCTGCGATAATCAGCAAACTCGACGCTCTGACCTTTGCGCGGGCTGCGCCGCTCGCCTTTCAAGCGGCCACGAAAAATCTTGCGCGTGACGAGCTCGAGCCGCTCCAGGCGAGCCAGGAATTCGGGGCTCAAGAGCGGCGATGACGAGGCGGTCGACATGACGGTTCACCACGGAGGCGCGTACGTTTTTACCGCGGAGGCGCGGAGACGCGGAGAAGAAGAGGTGGTGTTTGTAGTGAATCAATTCGATTCGATAGTATTGCCACGACGTTGCTCATGATTCTTCCCTCCTCCGCGCCTCGGCGGTGAATTCTTTCTTCTGTGTCTCCACGCCTCCGCGGTGAACTCTCTCTTCTTCACCTCCGTGTCTCCGTGGTTAACAGTCGCTCAATCGATGACAAACGGACTATTGGGGCGGTCTTCGTGGCGGATCTCGTCCACCTGGTCGCGGCGGCCCGGGCCGGCGTAAAGGCGGTTGGGGCAGTTGAAGACCCACGCCGGCCGCTCGCCGATGTTGCGATAGGCGTGTACGACGCCGGGTGGGATGATGACCAGCAGAGGATTGGACTCTCCGGCGACGACCACTTGCCGGTTGCCGGCGGTGGGTGAGTCGGTGCGAGCGTCCCACATGTAGACGCGAAAATCGCCAGGGCCGACGAACACGAAACAGTCGGCCTGTTCCCGGTGCTCGTGCGGGCCGCGGACAACGCCCGGCAGCGTTTCGCTGACATAGGCCATTTGCGGGCGATAGCGCGGGTTGATCTCGTCGTCGCGGTAGAGCTCGATGAGCCAACCACGCTCATCCGTGTGGCGCGGCAGTTTGCGGATGATCACGTCTTCGATAGGTCCTTCGCGAATCACGCGTGTCGCTCCTGGGGTTGGTACATGCCGCGGCGTATTGCGGCGTGCAGCCGGCACTCAGCCGCCGTCTCGGGGCGCAGAGTATACTTTTACCAGACTTCCGCGACTCTGCCGACCATCCCGCCATGCGTACTGCCCATTCGCGTCACCGGCGTGCCACCTGGCGGCGGTTCGATTCTTGCTGGGTGCCGCTGTCGATGCTCGTGCTGGCCGGTTGCGGCGAGCCGGCGGAATTGCGGTTTGGCGGCTACATCGAGGCGGAGAAGATCGAGGTTGGATCGCGAGTCGGTGGGCGTGTCGAGGCGGTCTTCGTGGACGAAGGGGACGAGGTCGCCTCGGGCACCGTGCTGGTTCGCTTCGAGACGGTTCATCAGAAGGCCCAGCTCGCCGAGGCCCAGCACCGCGCGAGCCGGCTCAAAACCACGCTTGAAAAACTGGAGGCCGGACCGCGCAAGCAGGAAATTGAAGTAGCGCGGCAGCAGTTGACGGCCGCCACCGAGCAGTTCCAGTTGGCGACGGCCAACTACGACCGGGCGGTAACGACGGGTCAATTTACGAGCATCGAGGAGCGCCAGCGACTGGAGACCGCAATGAATGTCGCTCGCAGTCAGGAGCAAGCTCGACGAGAGGAGCTGTCGCTGCTGGAGGAAGGCACTCGCGCCGAGGATCTCGTCATCGCGCGCCGCGAGCTTCAGGAAGCCGAAGCGCGCGTGGTCGACCTGCGGGACCAATTGGCCGAAGGCGAAGTCAAGGCGCCGGCCGATACCGTGGTCGAGGCCTTCGACCTGGAAGCGGGCGACCTGGTAGCCGGCGGCGCACCGATCGCCACGCTGGTTCGCAAGGACGAGCTGTGGGTCCGCTGCTTCGTGCCGGCCACGCAGCTCACGTTCGTCCGGCCCGCGCAGAAAGTGAAGGTCACGGTCGACTCGCGCGCCGGCAAGCAATTTGAGGGCAAGGTTCTGCGGATCAACCGCGTGGCTGAATACACACCGCGCAACGTGCAGACTTTTGATCAGCGCGAGGACCAGGTGTTTGGTGTCAAGGTCGGCATCAAGGACCCAGGTGGCGTTTTGCGACCGGGCATGGCGGCCACGGTGGTCGTGGAGCGCGCAGGGTAGAAGTAGCCGGCACGCGCCGCCGCGCTGTCGACCGAATCAGCCCGTTTCGATCTTCAACTCTGCCAGATGCTGTGCCGTGCCGACCAGACGGTCCCAGTGCTCGACGATGTAGGCTGGAGGGCCGCCGATTTGCGCCACAACCTGGGCCACGTTCTCCGTGGGCACCATTTCGATCGCGTCCCACGGGCAAACTGTCAGGTCGTACGGATCGCTCTTTTTGCGCGGGATACGCACGCAGACCTCGCACCCCACGCACCGTTCCAGGTCGATCTCGCACCAGCTTTGTAGGCCCGGCATGCCTGGGTATTGCTTGATCTTGACAATGCAATCGACCGGGCAAACCTCCAGGCAGGCCTCGCAGCCGGTGCAGTTGTCGGCGTTGATGACCGCGAGCTCTTTCGGTAACTTCTTTCGAGGACCTTGTTTGGCCATCGTCTGTGTCCTCGTGATAATTTCCCACCACATACCGCCGTGATAAACTCGGCGGCTCGCGAGATTCGATGCGAAGCGGCTCGCGATACTTAATCATAAGCGCTAATTGGCCGATCACCAACCGCGACGTGTCGCGCGTCTTGGCCGTGGGTGAGTCGCCCACGACGCGTGGACCGGCCGTTAACGATCCGCATCCAAAAGCGTTTCGCCGCGGACCAGGTCGTCGAACGTTTGCCGTGCGCGAATCAAATGGGCCTGGCCATTGCGCAGCAGTACTTCGGCAGGTAGCGGCTTCGAGTTGTAGATCGAGGCCATGACGAAGCCGTAAGCACCCGCACACTCGATCACGAGCCAATCTCCTACCTTGGCCTCGGGGAGCCGGCGCGTGCAGACAAAGCCTCCTTCGCTCTGGGTGAAAATGTCTCCCGATTCGCACAGCGGACCTCCGACCACGACTTCCTGTTCGGCGCCGACCGGCGTGCCGCTTGCGTGGGCGATCGACATGGGATGATACGCGCCGTACAGAATCGGCCGTGCCAGGCAATTGAATCCGGCATCGAGCAGATAAAACGTATTGCCGCCCGAGCGCTTCACGGCGCGGATCTCGGCGATCAAGTATCCGCTTTCCGCGACGATATACCTGCCGGGTTCGATCTCTAGCGATAGAGCGTGGCCCAGTCGCTCCTGCATCCGTCGCCGTCCGGCGTCCCAAAGCTGAAAATACGCCTCGAGATCGACACGTGCCTCGCCTTCGCGATACGGGACTGGCAAGCCGCCGCCGGCGCTGATCGTGGTCACCTTCGGTCCCGCCTCGCCGACCAGTCGCTCCATGGCGCCCACGACCTGCGACAGGTGCTCGAGGTCTGCCCCCGAGCCGATATGTACGTGCAGGCCCGTCACGACCAGTCCGTGCTGGTCCGCGAGCTTCAGGCAGTCGATCAATTGCTCGTGCCAGATGCCGTGCTTCGACTGTTCGCCGCCGGTGTTTGTCTTGAGGCTGTGGCCGTGCCCGAAGCCGGGATTGACACGCAACGTGATCTCGCGCCCCGGTGCGCTTTGGCCGAGCTGCTCGATCATGTCGTGCGAGCCGCAGTTGACGCGGATTCCCTGTTGGACCACCAGCTCGATCGCCTCGCGATCGAAGACGTCGGCGGTATAGATCACCGGGGGCGGATTACTCGTCGCGGCATAGCCGGCCGCGAGGGCACGGCGCAGCTCGCCGGCGCTCACGGCCTCGACCAATACCCCCTGGCGCCGAATCAAATCAAGGATGGCCAGGTTCGAGCACGCCTTGATTGCATAACGGATGACGTCGAAGCGGCGCAGCTCATCGATCCGCGCGAGGATCGTGCCGGTGTCGTAGACGTACAGCGGCGTTCCGAACCGCCGTGCCAGCTCGGCGACCTTGATCCCGGCGATCGACTGACGGATCGTGGCGAAGCGCGGGGCCGCGGTGGATGAATCGGCCACCCTCATAAGCCTCCGAGCGAGGGCGCCAGCGACATCACTTGCGACAGAATCGCTCCGAGCGGCGCCTCGTCCAACTCGATATGCCAACTCATCGCCTCGGCCGTCGGTTGGGCCGTCACGCGCACGATGTCATTGGCGGCAGGGCTGTCGACTTTCGCCTCGCCGTTTTGCTGCGCCCCGTTACCGTTGCCGCCGCCGCCGGCCGCTGGTGCCTCCACGGGGGGGCTAGCCGGGGCACTAGTACCAAGCACCTTTTCGACGGCGGCCAGCGAGGCCGTCAACTGCATGGCCGGCGCCGGCTTGTCGACCGTCGATTTCGAGGCGTCGATCGCACGCTTCAGAGCCGCAAGCCCATCCTTGCCCACCGCCAGATACGCGCTCCGCTCGCCGAATCCGAACGTGACCTCCAGGTCATGCCCGAATAGCTCCACAAGCTGATCGCCCTCCGGGCCACCGGGGAGCGGAACCGAAATGCTGTGGAACTTCACTCCCTCGTGTTTGTCGACGTCGCGCTGCAGACCGGCGAATCCGATCTCGGTTTCCAACAATCTGGCTACTTTGTCCAGGAATTGACTGAGCTGGGCGGCGTTGGTGGCCTCGAATCCCGCGACGAGCGTGAAGGGGCCCGGCCCCAGGAACGCCACTCCACCATCCAGCCGGCAGCCGTCGATCGTCACAAACCCCAAGTCGAAAAACTCGTCCACGAGCTTATCGATCGCACTCTTGATCTCGCCGCCGGGCACTTCGGCGATCGCATTCAACTGCTTGTGCGCCTCTTCGCGGAGCAACTCGTAATTCGCCTTGGCCTGTACTTTGTCTCGCTCGCCAAGAATTGTGTTGAGAGAGAAGGCGATCGAGGCCTCCGGCAGCATGAACCCGGCGAAGTTCGAAGTCAGCCCCGCCTGTTTCGCCAGGTTGCCGGCCATGGCGCTTCCGCCCTTCGGCTTCATCACGACATCGACGAGCGCCTTGCGAGCATCGTCGTCGACCGAGCTGCCAAAGCGAATCACCTCGGCGTCGTCGATCCAGGTCGCCATCGAGTCGAGCTGCTGCGCGGAGAGTCGTTTGCGCAGTTCGTATTGCGCGTCCGATTCACCTTCGGTTTTGGGCAGGTCGCTCAGCATGGAACGGATCGTTTCCACTCCGACTTGCCGAAATGCCTCGGGAATGTTGGCGATGTGCAATACACCGGCCAGCTTGTGCTTCGTGTCTAGGTCCGCGAGCAGCTTGGTGGGATCGTCGGGCAATTGCTGGAAGAACTCGGTGGCGATGCTCACATAGGTCCAGTCCCCCTTCTGCTTGAAGAACAGCCGGATTCCCTGCAAGTCGATCGAATGGACGCCGTCTCCTTCGTCCGACGCGCCTCCGCCTAGATTGGGCAGCCCGGCAAGAAATTTCGGCAGATCATTGATGGGCAGGAACCCAAGAATCTGAAACGCTTGACCGTCGGACCCCAGCACGAGCCCCCAGGGCTTGGTGCGGTCAAGCGCTTCGAGCGAGGCGCCCTCGATCGAGGAAACCAGCACATCGATCAGGAGGCCCAGGTCCGCCTCTCCGCCCAAATCGGCAAGAAAGTCCAGGTCTTTGACCAGTTGATCAAAGCCCGCATACGAGACGACCAACAGCGGCTTCATGTCCTCGGCCGGAGCGGACGTGGGTGCGCTCAATACGAGTGTGGCGGCCAGCAGTGGCAGGAGTGTATTTCTCACGACCAAGGTCTCCTCGAATTACATCGGTAAGTAACACTTGAGGCGGCTAAAGGCTTATACCCGAGCGGCGGTCCGGGAGTTTTGGTCATTTGTCCACAAATGCCCGTCACCCCATGGCGTGACTGTCGCCGTGACTCACTGCGAGGGCGACCAGCCTCTGGTGCGTTCGTGGTGCACGGTTCGGCGGTCGGATTGAGCACGATGAGCAATTGTCACTCCGCCGCCACCGCGACACAAGTCCGCCTTGCTTCTCAGGTGCAGCCTGCGCTTTGCGTGCTGTTCCCCCTTCGCCGCGTCGCGGATTCGCGATTTTGCGGCGCGATGCCCCTTCGGACAATCACTTGGCCGAATCCGTCAGTCTGCGCAGCCAATTGGCTGTCACGGTGACGACGGAACGAATCTCGTCGTCGACCGCACAACGCGACGCGTGAATTGTGTGGGCCAACGGCCCAGGCTGCCTATGCCAGGGGCACAGCCCCCCTGGAAGCCGTCATAAATACGCCTCAATGCCCCAACGGGGCGCACTGCCATTTTGACCGAGGTCACCCCCATGCCGCAGTCCCTGTCGTCGATCGTCATCCACATGACATTCAGCGCCAAGCATCGCGAACGAACGCCAAGCAAGTCATCCCATACATCCGCGATCAAAAGAGCCACCATCTACGCTCATTTCAGGACCAGCTTCAAGCGTTGCTCGCGCGACACGAGGTTTCGTTCGATGAGCGGTACGTGTGGGATTAGGAGTCCGTTCGCCGCGTTGCGGCTACGGGGGACAGACGAGAGGATCGAGTTCCAGGGGCGATGCCCCTGGCTATGGCAGGTTGGGCCGTTGACCCAAGAGAGAGATTGTGCGGCCAACTGGCTGGCGCGCCGGCGACTGAATGAGATTCGTCGTCGACCGCACGAAGCGGCGATCAAACGTTTAACACTCGAAGTTTTCCCCAATTAAATTTCTCGCGCCATCACAAATTACAGGGTGCACCCTTGCTTCCCGCAAAGATCACCAAGAGCATCTCGGGCGCCGACCGCAAAGCCCTGCCAATATTGGTGAGTGACGCGGTGCCTCGGGGTCGGTATTACTATCGAGTTGCCCGGCGTTGTGCGATACTCAAGGCACGGCGTGAGCCGCCCCGTGCTCGGCGGTCGCGCGCCACGGCAAGCCCATCTGAGAACCGCACCATGCACGTCCTTACCGGCCGCGTCTGGCCCGCCATGTTTACGCCACTTGACGCCTCGGGCGAGCCGAACTTGAGGGCCGTCGAGCGCTTGGTCGATCTGTTTGCCGAGCAGCAGTTGGGCGGCCTGTTCATTCTGGGGACGACCGGGCAAGGGCTGCTGCTTAATTTCGACGAGCGCCGCCGCGTGGCCGAGAGAGTGGTGGAAGCCTCGGCGGGGCGGATCGCGATCATGGTCCACATTGGGGCGCTGGCCACGCGGGATGCCGTGGCTTTGGCTCGGCACGCGGCCGAGATCGGCGCTGACGCGGTTTCCAGCGTTCCGCCCATCTATTACCCCACCAGCACCGAGGCCACCTTCGAGCATTACCGCGCGCTGGGCGCCGCGACCGATTTGCCCTTCTTCCCGTACCATGCCGCGTTCCTGCGGCAGTCGCTGCCGGGCCCCGCCGAATATGCTGAACGCCTGCTGGAAATACCCCATATCGCTGGTATGAAATTCACGGATCACGATCTGTACCTGCTGGGGTTGCTGCATCATAACACCAGCGGCCGGCTGCACATCTTCAGCGGCGCCGACGAGTTATTGTGCCACGCCGCGATGAGCGGTGCCGTGGGCGCGGTTGGAACCTTCTACAACCAATGGGGGCCGGCGTGTCAACGAGCGCGAGCGGCCTTTGTCGGCGGCGATTTCGACGCCGGTCGGCGCTTCATGCTCGCCTTCCAGCAAGTGATCCACCGCGTGCTCTCCTCTGGCTCGATGTGGGCCTTTCACCGCGCGTCGATGCAGCTCAAGTACGACATCGACATCGGCCCGCCGCGCCAGCCGCTGGCGATGACGGAACGCTCTTGGGACGATGCGGAGGTTGAACGGCTGCTCGAAACGGTCGAAACCGCGGCGCCACGCTGAGCCGTGGGTGTTCGCGCACGGAATCGGGCCGCTTTCGGTTTCCACGCTTCAGCGCGCTGCCAGCACTCCGTGGGCTAACGCCCACGGCTCAGTATCGTGTGGCTCATGGATGCTCGCTGCACGTTAGTCGACGCTGCTTCAGATGGCCGATGAACTGCTTGCGACAACCTGGCCGCGCCGCGTAGAATCCGCGAAAGCGGCGGTCACTTGAGGTCGACGCCGGTACCGGGAGCGGTTCGCCTCCGTGGGCTAACGCCCACGGCTCAGCATCGTGTGGAGGTAACACCATGCTCAAATGGCTCGGTAGTCCGGCAACGGCCTGCGACGGCTTTTCGCGCCGCGATGTCCTGCAGGTGGGTGGCCTGGGCGCGCTGGGAATCCTGCTGCCCGAGGTGCTGAAAGGTCGCGCCATGGCGACCGGCTCCACGGGCAGCGCGCGGGCCGACGCCTGTATCCTCGTCTACCTGTTCGGAGGGCCGAGCCAACTCGACACGTTCGACCTGAAGCCCGACGCGCCGGCTGACTTCCGCGGGGAGTTCCGGCCCATCGAAACAAACGTGCCGGGCATTTCGATCTGCGAGCACTTTTCGCTCTTGGCCGCCCAGGCCGACAAGTACGCCATTGTCCGCTCGATGCACCATGGACATCCGCGGCACGGCTACGGCCTTTACTACATGTTCACCGGCCGCGAGCACGCGCGGCCCGACCTTGACGCGCCGCCCACCCCAGACGACTTTCCGTCGGTCGGTTCGCTCGTTGCTCGGCTGCGACCACCGCGCGCCGGCTTTCCGCCGGCGATTACGCTGCCGCGCTGGAACCGCTTTCTCGACGTACCCAACGACTATGCCGGCGAAACGGCGGGCTTCCTCGGTCAAAGCTATGACCCCTGGCTGCTGAAGATCGAGCACGACGCCAAGGAACAATCCGTGGCGGCCGTGGAGCTTCCGCGCGGGGTGACACTCGATCGAGTGACGTGTCGCCGCGAGCTGTGGCAGTCGCTTGACCGTACGCTCGCCTCGTGGGGCGACCGCGAGGCGCCGCGGCAGCACGATTCGCTCTACCGGCAGGCGTTCGAGCTGGTGACTTCGCCCGAAGCGCGCGGGGCGTTCGATCTCTCGCGCGAGCCGCCGGCGCTGCGCGACCGCTACGGTTCGCATCCCTTTGGTCAGGGTCTCTTGCTTGCTCGGCGGCTGGTTGAGGCGGGCACGTCGCTTGTCACCGTCAACTGGCACAACGACGGCAGCGACGTGAAGAGCCCCTTCTGGGACACCCACAAGGACAACTTCCGCGCGCTCCGCGAGCGGCTCATCCCGCCGGTGGATCGCGCGCTCTCGACATTGCTCGTCGACCTGGCCGATCGCGGCATGCTCGAGCGGACGCTGGTGGTGGTGATGGGCGAGTTCGGCCGCACGCCCAAGATCGGCCGCGTGGTGATGAACGCCGCCACCGACGCCAACGGCCGCGATCACTGGCCGCACGCCTATTCGGTGCTCTTGGCCGGCGGCGGCGTCCGCGGCGGACAGGTCTACGGAGCCTCCGACAACCGCGGCGCATACGTTGCCGATTCGCCGGTCTCGCCGCCCGACCTCGTCGCGACTGTGCTCGACTGCTTAGGTTACGATCTCTCGACGCGCATTCGCGATCGCCAAGGACGTCCGCACAGCGTGTGCGAGGGTGAGCCGATCCGCGGTCTGCTTTATTGAGCGACGTTCGGGCGACTCATCACGTGTCAGTGCCAATGTATCTCCATGCCCTCATGTGCACGACGTGATCTTGGCCCACTCAGTTGCTTGTCGGCTGCGAAACCACGACGCGATTACGCTCGGCAAGCAAATAACGCGCCGCACCCACGAACGTCACAAGAAAGCTCATCACGAACAAAAGGCGTACATGCATGAGCCAGGGAACCCCCGCCCCTGTCACGATTAATCCCAACATACCCGCAACCTCGACAAGGAGAACCAAGCCGGTGAAACTCGCCAGGAGGATCGCAGCCCAACTCTTCTCTTTCGTGAGCCCGATAAAACCAACGATGATCACAGTTAACTGCAGGATCATGAAGAAGGCGTCCGCCGTCTGCAGCTTGTCCCAGCCCGCGACGATCAGCAGAGGAGACCCGAGGGTGGTCGTTCCTGCCACCAATTTGGCAATTCGTAATTGCTGTTTGCCTTGCTGTTTCTGTTTCGCTGCGAGCTGTTCGTCGTTGTGCGCTGCGATCGGTTTCCAGGGACGACCGGCCAACCAATCGCCGATCCGTTCGCGCATTTCCAAGTACTCGGTGGTCCGTTTGTGTTCGAGGACCAGCTTTTTACCTTGCGGCACGCTAATGACAATACGCCTGGCGTCAATAGGAAGACGAACGCAAACGGCTGCTTGGGACCGTGTCAACACGATCTCGGGGTTCTTAGTCCCGTTTGATATCAACTGTACGGTCAGTTGTTCCGGATGAAATCGAAGCAAATAGCTGAGGCGACGTCCGACAAAAGGTTGCCGCCGCATAGTAAGCTCAAAAACTTCATCGGAATGCGTTGGCGTCGCTGCCGACATCGCGAGTGCCGCTCGATTACAACTAGCTTCGGCCATGGAAGTATTTGCAATGACCGCACCCGCAACAACTGTTGCGCGAGGTTTGGCGATGGACGCGTCTGCCGCACTTCGGCTTGTGAACGACAGGCCCTTAACGCGCGCGGCCATCGTCCAGTGGCATTGGTCTGTGCTTAACTCGTCGTCGGCCTGGAGTTTTCCAACTTTTGCGAGCGTTCGCACTTGCGACGAACTGAAGGGACCATGAATCTTCGCTTGTCGACGTACGTAGTAGCTGCTGGACATCGTGTAGTCCTCGCTGCTAAAAACGGCTCACGCACGACTCTTAAATGTGATGGATATCGTAAATCTCATTCACTGACAGAGAGCGTGCCACGCCACCTACCGCTCGCGGAAAGTGATCCGCCCTTTGGTTAGATCATAGGGCGAGAGTTCCACGCGGACCTTGTCGCCGGGTACGATGCGGATGAAGTGCTTGCGCATGCGCCCCGCCACGTGGGCGATTACGGTGTGACCGCCTTCGATCGTCACGCGGAACCGCGTGTTCGCCAGTGCCTGCGTTACGACGCCATCGACTTCCAACGCTTCTTCTTTTTCGGCCATATGCGTCTCCTGGGTGACGATCGAATACACAGGACCGCCGGCGACCAGCTACGGCCGGTGTCCGCCCCGGCGGCTCTCCACGCTCACCGCCATTCGTAACTTTTGGCTATCATAACATTTACGCGGAGACAGTCCAGCTTGATCCGATGATTGTGCGGCGACCGATGTGCCCCTTAAAACACTCTGGGCTCGAATGTCCGCGCTCAACTTGCGCATTGCCGATCCACATGCTTGTGGCGATTGGCTGCTTGATGGCCGCCGTGGGCTGCACGCGCAATCCCGGCTCGAGCGGAGAGTTGGAGCTGGTGTGGGGACGCCGCGGCGTTGCGCCCGGGCGCTTCCAAAAGCCACGCGCCATGGCAGCCAGCGGCCGCGGCGAGCTTTACATTGTCGACATGACCGCGCGCATCCAGGTCTTCACTCCGGATGGCAAATACCTGCGCGGTTGGCACACGCCGGTGCACACGAACGGTCGCCCGACCGGCATGTCGTTTGATCGACAGGGCCGGCTCTGCGTCGCGGACACGCATTACTACCGCGTGCTCATCTACTCGCCGCAGGGGAAGCTCCTGCGCATCGTGGGCGGCAAGCAGGGGAACGGCCCGGGAGAGTTCGGCCTGGTGACCGACGTGGCCCAGGACTCGCAAGGGAACTACTACGTCGCCGAATATGGAGAGTACGACCGCATTCAAAAATTCTCGCCAAGCTTCAAGTTCCTGCTCGAGTGGGGCGGCCACGGGTCGGCGCCCGGGCAGTTTCGCCGTCCACAAAGCCTGGCGATCGACTCGAAAGACCGCATTTGGGTTGCCGATGCGTGCAATCACCGCATTCAAGTGTTCGACTCCGGCGGAAAGCTCCTGTCGGTCTGGGGTCGCCAGGGTCGCGCGCCGGGCGAGTTGTCGTACCCGTATTCAATCGAATTCGATTCCCATGGCAACGTGCTCGTCTGCGAGTTCGGCAACCACCGCGTGCAGAAATTCACCGCCGACGGCAAACCGCTTGCGCACTGGGGCACTCACGGGCGAGCACCGGGCGAGCTCCACAACCCGTGGTCGATCGTCTGCGATTCTCAGGGGCGCATCCACGTGCTGGACACGTATAATCACCGCGTGCAGCGTGTTGTCATGTAGATTGGCGCTCGGATGTTCAACTACCGCGTCGAGTTTGAAAGTCCCTGGTACCTGCTGCTCTTGGCCGTGCTGCCACTGTTGTGGTGGCTGAGCTATCGGAGCCTGGCAGGCTTGGGGACCGTGCGGCGGTTGCTGGCGATCGCGCTGCGCAGCATCTTGTTGACGCTGGTGATTCTCGCCTTGGCCGAGCTGCAATGGGTCCGCACGAGCGATCGCCTCACGGTGCTCTACTTGCTCGACCAGTCGTTGAGCATCCCGGCCGCGCAACGAGCGGCGATGCGGCAATACGTCAATGAGGCGGTCGCGCTGCACCGCCAGCGCCCGGAAGACCGCGCCGGCGTGATCGTCTTTGGCCGCGACCCGGCCATGGAGATTCCGCCGCTGGACGACCTCGTGCAATTGGCCGAGTCGCCCGAGACGTTCCTGGACCCGGAACACACGAATCTGGCCGCCGCCATGCGGCTCGCGCAGGCGTCCTTTCCCGAGGACTCAGCCAAGCGCATCGTGATCGTCACCGACGGCAACGAAAACCTTGGCGACGCGCGCCAGCAGGCTCGCGGTCTGGTCGATGAAGGGATCGGCATCGACGTGCAGCCGGTCGTCCAATCGTCGCGCGCCGAGGTGGTGGTCGAAAGTCTCGCCGCGCCAACTGAGATTCGCCGCGCGCAACCCTACGACCTGCGCGTGGTGATCGCCAACTCGGCCGAGCCCACGGCTGACGACGCGGGCACGGTCACCGGCCAGCTCACCATCAAGAAAAAATCTGGCGATCAAGAGATGCTCGTCAGCGAGCAGCCGGTCGTGCTCGAGCCGGGCAAAAACGTCTTCTCCGTCCGCCAGGAGGACGATCCGGCCTTCTTCACCTTCGAGGCCACGTTTGTGCCCGAGCGGCCGGCCGATGACGGCATGGCGCAGAACAACCGCGCGACGGGGTTCACGCTCGTGACCGGCAGTGGCCAGGTGCTGTTCATCGAGGATGCCGACTCGCCCGGCGAGCACGACTTTCTTATCGATCGACTGCGTTCTCAGCAACTCGCCATCACGGTCCGCAACAGCGATCTACCCTTCACCGGTCTCGCAGAGTTACAGCAATTCGATACGGTGGTGCTCGCCAACGTGCCGCGCACGGGCAATTCCACCGATGAGAACGACTGGCGCTTCAGCGATGAGCAGATTGGGGCGCTAGTGCGCAATACGGAGCAGATGGGCTGTGGGCTGGTGATGCTCGGCGGGGAGAACAGTTTTGGCGCCGGCGGCTGGAACAACACCGAGATCGAAGCCGCCATGCCGGTCGATTTTCAGATCCAAAGCGCCAAGGTCGTTCCCAAAGGCGCCTTGGCCATGGTGATGCACGCCTCGGAGCTGGCGCAAGGCAACTACTGGCAAAAGGTGATCGCACAGCAGTCGATCCAGGCACTCGGCGCACAGGATTATTGCGGACTGTTGCACTGGGAGGGCACCGAGCAGTGGCTCTGGAACCAGCCCAACGGGTTCGCCAAGGTCGGCCCTAACCGCGACCGGATGCTCGCTCGCATCGACCGCATGGTGCCCGGCGACATGCCGCAGTTTGATCCCACGCTGGTCATGGCACGCAATGGCTTCAAGGCGATCCCCGACGCAGCGGTCAAGCACATGATCATCATCAGCGACGGCGACCCAAGTCCGCCCAGCCGCGGGGTGGTGAGCTCGCTCGTGGCTGCGAAGATCACCGTCTCGACGGTGGCGGTGGGCACGCACGGGCCCGCCGAAAGCGTCCGATTGCGCCAGTTGGCTCGCGACTGCGGCGGCAAGTACTACGCGGTGCAAAACCCGAAGGCCTTGCCACGCATCTTTCAGCGCGAGGCGCGCCGCGTGGCTCGGCCGCTCGTTTTCGAGGAGCCCAACGGGGTCAGCCCGCGGATCAAGTTCCCGCACGAGATGGTCAGCGGCCTGGAGGAGGTGCTGCCCCCGATCACGGGCTTTGTGCTGACGAGCCTCAAGGAAAACCCGCTCGTGGAAGTGGCGATCGTGTCGCCTCGTCCGCTGGGCGAGCGTAATTCCACGATCCTGGCGAGCTGGACCTATGGCGTGGGCCGCGCCGTGGCGTTCACCTCCGACGCCGGGCGGCGCTGGACAAAGGCCTGGACCGGCTGGGAGGGTTACGACAAAGTTTTCGGCCAGATGATTCGCTGGTCGATGCGGCCGGTGGGCGACACCGGCAAGTTCACCGTCGCACCCCCCGTGGTCAGCGAGGGGAAGGTCAAGACGTACATCACGGCGCTGGGTGGCGACGACGAGTTTCTCAACTTCCTCAACGTGGCCGGAACGGTTGTCGGCCCGGACATGAAGGCACGCAATGTGAAGGCCCAGCAGATCGCGCCGGGGCGCTACGAGGTGTCGTTCGATGCGGCCGACGCCGGCACGCATTTCATGATGCTCTCGACGGGGCCGGGACAGGCGCCGTTGCGCGTGGGGGTGAATGTGCCCTATTCATCAGAATACCGCTTGCGCACCACGGACGAGGCGCTCTTGACCACGTTGGCGTCGCTGGTTCCCAAGGGAGGACAGGCGGGCCGTGTGATCCAGGACGTGGATGGACCCGCCCAGGTGGAAGACTTGCTTAAGACGGATACCTTCCGCCACGACCTGGCGAAGGCCACGAGCCTGTCGGACCTGTGGCCGCTGTTGGTGTTCGTGGGATGCTGCCTGTTTTTTCTGGATGTGTTCGTGCGGCGCGTGACGATCAGCTTCGCCTGGGTGCCGCGCGTCGGCGGCCGCGTGCTGGACCGCGTGCTGCGCCGACCGCCGCCGGTGGCCGACGCCGAGTACCTGTCGCGGCTTCGCTCGCGCAAGGCCGAAGTCGACCAAGAGATCGACCAGAAGCGCGCCGCCGTGCGCTTCGAGCCGCAGGACGCGGGCGCCAAAGGTGCGGTAGAGGAGCAGCTCGCCGAGGCCGCGCCGACCGGCAAGCCGACACCCACGCCTGCCGCGCCACCCATCGACAAGCCGGCGCCCGAAGACAGCTACACTAGCCGTCTGCTCAAGGCCAAGCAAAAGGTTTGGGAAGATCGCAAACGGCCGTAGCACGTGTGTTCACCACGGAGGCACGGAGACGATGAATGAGTGAAAGTATGGGTGAACCGCCGAGGCGCAGAGGCGGAGAGAAGAAATCAACGAAGAATTCTCTAGCGAGGTTGTGGCCCATGTCGTCCATTCAACTGTACTTGCTTTTTTCTCCGCGTCTCCGCGTCTCCGCGGTGGATTCTGTGTTACCGTCTCCGTGTCTCCGTGTCTCCGTGTCTCCGTGGTGAATTTCATTTCAGACCGAGGGATGTGCCTATGACCGCCGACAAGGCGATTCAGGATCGTGCCGCAGAGTTTGCCCACCGCTACAAGGCCGTGCAGCAGCAATTGCAGCGCGTGATCGTCGGTCACGACGAGATCATTCACGGCGTGCTCACTTGTCTCTTCGTCGGCGGGCATTGTTTGCTTGAGGGCGTGCCGGGGCTGGGCAAGACGCTCTTGGTGCGCACCTTGGCGCGCACGCTGAACCTGCACTTCTCGCGCATCCAGTTCACGCCCGACCTGATGCCGGCCGACATCCTGGGCACGAACATGGTCATGGAAACGCCCGAGGGGAGGCGCGTCTTCGAGTTTCACCGCGGGCCGATCTTCACCCAGATTTGCCTGGCCGACGAGATCAACCGCGCCACTCCCAAGACGCAATCGGCCATGCTGGAAACGATGCAGGAGGGAACCGTCAGCATCGGCGGCCAGGTCTACCAGCTCCAGCAGCCCTTCTTCGTGCTGGCCACGCAGAACCCGATCGAGCAGGAAGGAACCTACCCGCTGCCCGAGGCCCAGCTCGACCGCTTCTTCTTCAAGCTGCTGCTGGGCTATTCGTCGCGCGACGAGCTATCGAAGATCATCGACCGCACGACGCGCGAGGAATCGCCGCAGGCCGAAGCGGTGATGGACGGCCCGGAAATTCACCGCTGGCAGGCGCTAGTGCGCGAGGTGATCCTCGCCGCACACGTTCAGGACTACCTCGTGCGGCTCACGCTGGCCACGCATCCCCAGAACACGCTCGCCCCGCCGATCGCCGGCAAGTTCATCCGCTGGGGCGCCAGCCCGCGCGGGGCGCAAACGCTGGCGCTGGCGGCCAAGGTGCGTGCGCTATTGGACGGCCGCTTCAACGTCAGCTTCGAGGATGTGCGGCGCGTCTACCTGCCTGCCTTGCGCCACCGCGTGCTATTGAATTTCGAGGCCCAGGCCGAGAGCGTCACGACCGACCAGGTGCTCCTGGACATCCTGGAGAACGTCTCCGAGAAGGCCCAGGACGAAAAAGCGGCCTAAGTTCACCACGGAGACAC
>Ga0187892_10000255_pt1 | contig 141761 bp, 138 predicted proteins | sample MA1701073metaG_FD_139345 | JGI IMG/M metagenome (GOLD analysis project Ga0187892, IMG submission 139345) | Bio-ooze microbial communities from a basaltic lava cave in the Kipuka Kanohina Cave System on the Island of Hawaii, USA - MA170107-3 metaG ...
AACTTCGTGTGCAGCACCTTCGTGATCGCCGACGTCAACGTCGTCTTGCCGTGGTCGATATGCCCAATCGTCCCCACGTTCACGTGCGGCTTCGTCCGCTCGTACTTGGCCTTGGCCATGGTCAGCGACCTCCGTCGACGGCGGCGATCCCGTCAAGAGCAGTGGAGCCCATGACCGGACTTGAACCGGTGACCCCGTCCTTACCAAGGACGTGCTCTGCCGACTGAGCTACATGGGCGGGATCTACTCCATGGGGGCCCCGACATGGCCCCCAAACCCCCACACGCTCGGAGCGCCCCAGGAAACCTGTGGCGCTCCTCGATATCCTGGAGCGGGAAACGGGATTCGAACCCGCGACCCCCAGCTTGGAAGGCTGGCGCTCTACCGCTGAGCTATTCCCGCCCGTGGAAACCCTGCGTGCCTCGCTCAGGCCACCCACGGTGCCCCGCGCACCTCGGGGCAGGCCACCTGCGGTCTTAGCCGAGCACGCGCCACTCGCTACACTGGTGGGGAGGGGAGGATTTGAACCCCCGAAGGCGTACGCCAGCAGATTTACAGTCTGCCCCCTTTGGCCACTTGGGTACCTCCCCGAAACCACCGGCATGTCTATCCGAATTCCCCGAAAAGGCTGGCGCTGGCGGGAGGATTTGAACCCCCGACCCACTGCTTACAAGGCAGTTGCTCTGCCCCTGAGCTACGCCAGCACAGACAAAACTTCACTTTAGTTTCGACTGCTTGATTAGTCAAGGACTTCTCGGCACTCGCGCCCGTCGCTGGCGCGCGACCTCGTAACAGAGCACCGCCCCGGCTGCCGAGACGTTCAGGGATCCGACCCGACCGGCCATCGGAATCGTCAGCAGCCCGTCGCAGGTCCTGGCCACCAGAGGTCGAAGACCCTCACCTTCGCTCCCGAGCACTATACAGACGGGTCCGGTGAGGTCGGCCTCCCAGGGAGAGACCCCTCGGCCGACAGTGCACCCATAGACCCAAACCCCGGTCTTTTTTAGCGTTTCAAGCACCATGACCAGGTTGGTTTCCCGGGCGACGGGCACGGTACCGAGGGCGCCCATGGCGGTTCGGGCAGCGGCGGAGGTCAGCCCGACCTGGTGGTGCTTGGCGATGATGATGCCGTGCACGCCGAAGGCATCCGCGGTCCTCAGCAGAGCCCCCAGGTTCCTTGGATCCTGGATCTGGTCGAGAGCCAGGAAGAACGCCGGCTCACTCCGGTCGGCCGGAATGGCGAGCAGGGTATCGAGATCGGCGTACGGCGCCGAGGCCACCCGCGCCACCACGCCCTGGTGTCGGGGAGAACCGGCGATGGCCGTCAGCTGATCCCGGGTCCGGAACGATATCTTCACTGAAGCCCGGCGGGCGAGGGCCACGATCTCGGCGAGGGGCCCGGTCGCCCCGGCCAGCACCGCCACCTCGTCCGCGCTGCGGCCCCCGCCCTTGAGCAGGCCGATGACGGGGTTGCGCCCGTAGACCACCTCCGGTGGCTCGCTCACGGGCTTCGTCGCGTCACCCGCGGCCCGGCCGCAGTGTCCTCCACCTGCCAACCGAGACGATGGATCTCCTCACGCAAACGATCGGAGCGCTGCCAATCGCGCCGGCGACGGGCGTCCTCGCGCTCGTCCACGAGCGCGGTGATCCCCGGCGGCGGGCCCGTCGCCTCATGGCCCGCCTGGAACAGCCCGAGCGCGCCGCCGAGACGGCGGAGCTCCTCAACCCCGGCCACGAGTTCCGCGCGGGCCTCCGCGTCTCCGTGGGCGCGCTCCCTTCGCTCGTAGAGCGCATGCGAGAGATCGAACAGAACGCCGCGGGCCTGCGGGGTGTTGAAGTCGTCGTCCATCGCCTCGCCGAACCGTCGGCCGAAGGCTTGCAGATCATCGGGCAGGGCTGGCGCGGCGCCGGCTCCGGTCCAGAACGTCTGGACATCGTGGAACAGGCGTGTGAACCGCTCCAGTGCCCGGGCGCTCTCGGGCAGGCGGTCCTCCGACCACTCAACCGGGCTCCGGTAGTGCGTGCCGAGGGACCAGAGGCGAAAGACATCGGCCCGGTGGCGCTGTGTCAGCTCCCTGATCGTCGGGAAGTTCCCCAGCGACTTGGACATCTTTTCGGCCCCGAGATTGACCAGGCCATTGTGGACCCAGTACCGGGCGAACGGCCGGCTCGTGGCCGCCTCCGACTGGGCGATCTCACACTCGTGGTGGGGGAAGATCAGGTCGGCGCCCCCACCGTGGATGTCGAAGGACTCGCCCAGGTAGTGCATCGCCATCACCGAGCACTCGATGTGCCAGCCCGGACGCCCTGGGCCCCACGGGCTCGGCCACGAGGGCTCGCCAGGTTTGGCAGCCTTCCACAGCGCGAAGTCCCGCGGGTCCCGCTTGCGTTCGTCCACGTCCACGCGGGCACCGGCCAGCAGCTCGTCCAGGTTCTTGCCGCTCAGCCGCCCATAGCGAGGAAAGCGGGCGATCTCGAAATAGGCGTCGCCGTCCACGACGTAGGCGAAGCCCCGCTCGACGAGGCGTTGGACCAGTTCGACCATCTCGGGGACGAAGTCGGTCGCCCGGGGGTCGTGGTAGGCGATCGCCGGCGGGGGCGGCAGCACGCCGAGCGCTCGCATGTCGGCCCGGAACTCCCGGATGAACCGCTCGGAGATCTCGGACGCCGTGACGCCATCGCGCTGCGCGCGCCGAATGATCTTGTCATCCACGTCGGTGTAGTTGCGGACGAAGGTCACCCGGTAACCGCGGAAGGCCAGATAGCGGCAGATGATATCGAACACCACGACGCTGCGGGCGTGTCCGACATGGCTCAAGTCGTAGGGGGTGACCCCGCAAGAGTAGATGCGTACTTCGCCCGGCGTCTGCGGGACAAACGTCTCTTTGGTCCGGGTGAGCGTGTTGTAGATCTTCATGAGGGGCCGCTCACGCCCTGACGTCCACCGACACCACGGCCATGGCCGCAATCCCCTCCCGCCGTCCGAGGAACCCGAGCCCCTCCGGGCTCTTGGCCTTGACGCTGACCGCCTCGACCGCGATGTTCAGGGCGTCGGCCAGGCGCTTGGCCATCTCCGCGAGGTAGGGGCCGAGGCGCGGCGCCTGAGCGATCACCGTCGCGTCCACGTTGACCAGACGACCACCATGGGCCCGCATCACCTCGAGAACCTCCGTCAGCAGCGTGAGGCTCGAGATGCCCTGATAGCGCGGATCGGTGTCGGGGAACCGCTGCCCCAGATCGCCCAGGGCCAGAGCGCCCAGTAACGCCTCGCCCACGGCGTGGGACAGGACGTCGGCATCGGAGTGCCCGCCCAGACCGACTTCGGATGGGATGGTGACGCCGCCCAGGACCAGGGCGCGGTTGCGCACCAGCGGGTGGAGGTCGAAGCCAAGCCCCACGCGGGTCACGGCCGGCCCCACGCGCGGGCTCGCCGCAGATCGGCCGGCGTCGTGATCTTGATGTTCTCCGCGAGGCCCGGCACGACGCGCACCGGATGTCCAAGCCGTTCGACCAGCATGGCGTCGTCGGTGCCCACCACGCCGTCACGCCGGGCCTTCTCGTGCGCTTCGCGGAGGAGCGCGTGGTGGAAGGCCTGGGGCGTCTGCACCGTCCACAGCTCGGTCCGGTCGACGGTCTCGACCACGAGCCCCCCGCGCACCCGCTTGACGGTCTCCGCGATTGGCAGGGCGCAGAGGGCGGCCCCGTGTTCCCGGGCGGCGGCGATGACCGCCATCACCAGGGGCCGGGTGACGAAGGGCCGGACGGCGTCGTGGACCACCACGATGGCGGTGTCGGGCTCCAGCGCCTGCATCGCCTGCCAGACCGATTCCTGGCGCGTCGGGCCGCCCATCACGATGGTGGGTAAGGGCCGCCGGTTCGGCCGCGCCAGCCGCCGCGCGGGCGCGACGTGCGCCGAGGGGACGGCGACCACGATGCGATGCACGAGCGGCGGGTTCTGGAACCGGCGCAGGGTGAGGTCGAGGATCGTGGTGCGTCCCAGTCGGAGGAATGGCTTGGGCGTTCGGGTCCCGATCCGAGCGCCCATGCCCCCGGCGGGGACGACGAGGCCGACCGAGACGTCAGGCACCGCGAGGTCCCGACACCGACTCGTCGTCGCGCAACCGAGTAAAGATCATGCGGCCGGCGGTGGTCTGCAGCACGCTCGTCACCGTCACGTCCACCGTCTGCCCCAGGTACCTCTTGCCCTGATCGATGACGACCATGGTGCCGTCGTCGAGGTAGGCGACCCCTTGCCCCGGCTCCTTGCCCTCCCGGAGAACCTGGACCTGCATCGCTTCCCCGGGGAGCACGACCGGCTTCAGCGCGTTGGCCAGCTCGTTCAGGTTGAGGACGGCCACCCCGGACAGCTCGGCCATCTTGTTCAGGTTGTAGTCGTTGGTGAGGACTTTGCCGCCCACGGTCTTGCCCAACTCGATGAGCTTGCGGTCCACCTCACGCACGTGGGAAAAGTCGAGGTCCGTGATGTCCACCTTGACCTTGCCGCTCCGCTGCAGGCGCTGCAACACGTCGAAGCCGCGCTTGCCCCGGTTCCGTCGGAGGGGATCCGGGGAGTCGGCGATCTGCTGGAGCTCGGCGAGAACGAACTGCGGGACCACCAGCACGCCGTCGAGGAACCCCGTGTCGGCCAGGTCGGCGATGCGGCCGTCGATGATGACGGAGGTGTCGAGGATCTTGCTGAGCTCGCCCCGCCGCGTGGAGCCGGGGAAGAGCACCGCGGACACCGGCTCGAGGTCGGCGCGCCGGCGCAGCGCCGTGGCCGCTCCCAGGTAGGCGCCGAGAAGGGCGGGGAGGCCGAACCCGGCCATGCCGGTGGTGCCCAGGAGCGAGGCCACCGCAGCGCCGACGGCCAGGCCGGCGATGAGACCGAAGAAGCCCCCGAGCGTACCCCAGAAGAGGCGCTCTACGGGCACGCCGCCGGCGTGCGTCTCCACCCACACCGCGAAGCCGCCCAGTCCGGCGCCAACGAGGGCCCCCGCCACCAGGGAGATGCCCAGCGTGCGGGCCAGTTCGGAACCGGCCCAGCCGGCGAGCACGACGACACCGCCCCGGACGAGCCAGAGCGTCATCCCAGTAGCGCGTCCATCGCCGCCGGCACCGTGGCGACTCCGTGGGCCTGGAGCGGCAGCTGCGGGTGCTCAGCGAGATTGCTCTGCGGGACGACCGCTTCGCGGAAGCCGAGCTGGACCGCTTCGCGCAGCCTTGCCTCCAGGCCGGTCACCGCCCGCACTTCACCGGTCAATCCCACCTCGCCGACGACTACGACGTCGCCACGTACGGGGCGGTCGAGGTAGCTCGACGCCGCGGCGATCACGACGCCGAGGTCGGCGGCGGGCTCCACCACCCGGCCCCCACCGGCCACGTTGACGAAGACGTCCTGGGTGCCGAGCGGCACCCCGGCCCGCTTGTCGAGCACTGCCAGCAGCAGGCAGACTCGGTTGTAATCCAGCCCGAGCACGGTCCGGCGAGGCGTGCCGAACGAGGCCGGAGCGACCAGCGCCTGCAGCTCGACGAGCACCGGGCGGGTTCCCTCCAGCGCCGGCACGATCACCGAGCCCGGCGCGTCGCGCGGGCGCTCGGCCAGGAAGAATCCCGAGGGGTTTCCGACCTCGACCAGCCCGCGCTCGGCCATCTGGAACACGCCGATCTCGTTGGTGGACCCGAAGCGGTTCTTCACCGCGCGAAGAATGCGATAGGCGTGGTGCTGCTCGCCCTCGAAGTAGAGCACCGTGTCGACGAGATGCTCGAGCACGCGGGGCCCGGCCAGTGCCCCTTCTTTGGTGACGTGGCCGACAAGGAAGGTCGCCATCCCGCGGCTCTTGGCCAGCGTCATGAGGCGCGCTCCGCATTCACGCACCTGGGCGACGCTGCCCGGCGCCGACTCCACGTCGGGCAGGAAAACGGTCTGGATCGAATCCACCACCAGCGCGCGAGGCTTCACGCTGTCCAGCTCGGCCCCGATCGCCGACAGGTCGTTTTCGGCCCAGAGCAGGAGCCCGTCGCTCCCGATGCCCAGCCGGTCGGCCCGCATGCGCACCTGGGCGGCCGACTCCTCGCCCGAGACATAGAGCACGGGCGGCATGCGTTCGGCCAGCGCCCGGGCCGCCTGAAGCACCAGCGTTGACTTTCCAACGCCCGGATCGCCGCCGATGAGGACCAGCGAGCCGGGCACCACGCCGCCCCCGAGGACGCGGTCCAGCTCTCCGATGGCCGTCGACACGCGCTCGGTGCGCTCCATGGAGACCTCGCCCAGCGGGCGAGGCCGACTCTGGGCAGCGCCCGCCCGGCGGGCGGCCGCCGACGGCGGCGGGGCGCGCTCCTCGACCAGGATCACGAGCTCGCCGCCGGACCGCTTGCAGTCGGGGCAGGTTCCAGCCTTGGGGCTGGCGAAGCCGCACTGCTGGCAACGCCAGACGCTGCGCTCTCTCATTTCTTGCGGTCCCGGTCCTGGCCGCCGTCTTTGCCGAGGCCTCGGATGAGCGAGCGCAGCAGAAAGCTGCGCTGGACGCCGTCCAGGATGGTGACCAGCCGCTCGTACACGGTGGGATCCGCGATCAAGGCCCCCAGTGTGCCCTCCCCCTCATTGATCTTGGCCGTGATGGCCTTGAGATTCGCGACGGCGGTCTGCAGATCCTCGACGGCCAGCCGAATCCCGGCCCCGTCCTCGGTATCCTTGACGAGGCTGCCCAGCGTGCCGCGTCCGCCGGCCACCCGGTCGGAGACGTCGCGCAGGTTGCGGCTGACCACACGCAGGTCATCGAGCACCGCCTTGTACTGGGGATCGAACAACAGCGCGGGCAGGATGCCCTCCTCGCTGGCCGGGCGCTCGGCCATGCGGCCGACGCGCTCCATGGCGGCTACGAACTTCCGGGCGGCGTCCGCTGATTGCGTCGACGTGAGGACACCGAGCGCGCCCTCTCCGCGCTGAGTCCGGTCGAGGAAGGCTTGGGTGCTGGCCAACACGTCGTTCAGGCGGCGCAAGGCGACCGGCTCCTCGTACACCAGAGCGTGGGCCCATCCCCGTCCCTTCTCGACCTCGGTGGCGATCCGCGCCAGCTGATCGGTGGCCCGGCGGGCCGAGGCGGTCGCCCCCGCGACGTCCTCGATGATCTTCGACCGATTGAAGCTCTCCGCGGTCTGCCGAAGGCTTTCGGCCAGCGCCGACACGTTCTTGACCGTCTCCGCGCTTCCGGACAGAACGTGGGCGATGTCGGTCGGGTCCCGGGCCGCGATCGTCTCGCCGGGCTGGACCACCGGGGCTCCGGCGGTACCGACCGTGATCTCCACGATGCGGTCGCCCAGGAGCCCTTGCGTCTCGATGCGGGCGACCGAGTCGCGCCGGATGCGATCGGCGTAGCGTTTGGTGATGTTGAGATCGATCCGCACCTTGCCGCCGGGCTCACTCGGCAGATGCACCCCGGCCACCCGGCCGATCTGCACACCGGCCAGCCGCACGGTGGCGCCCTCGGCCAGCCCTCCCACCTCCGTGAACTCAGCGTGGATCGTGTAGCGGGCCTCGAAGAGCCGGGTCCGGGCCCCCAGGGCGTAGATCATCCCCAGGAAGGCGGCGAGCGCTACCAGAACGAAGAGGCCTACCCGAAGCTTCAATCCCCGTTCCCGTCGCTCCTCCTGCATCCCCTCACCTCGCCTCGCCGGCCAGGAACGCCTGGACGGCCGCATCCGTCGATTTCAGCACCACGTCGCGCGGGCCCACCGCGGCGAAGCATCCGTCGATCAGCACCGCCACCCGATCGGCCACCGCCCGCGTCAGCTCGAGGTCGTGGGTAACCACGACGGCAGTGTCGCACAGGCCGGCGTGCACCTGGGAGATCAGCTCGGCGACGAGCCGGGCGTTGGTGGGGTCCAGGCCCGCGGTGGGCTCGTCGAACAGCATCAACTCCGGCTCGCCGACGAGGGCCCGGGCGATCCCGACCCGCTTGCGCATGCCCCCGGACAGCTCGGCAGGCAGCAGCGGCAGGACGTCGCCGTTCAGGCCAACGAGCGACAGGAAGTGCACGACACGTTCACGGATTTCCCGCTCCCCTAATCTGGTGTGCTCACGGAGGGGATAGGCGACGTTGTCGAGCACGGTCAGCGAGTCGAACAGGGCCGCCCCCTGGAACACGTAGCCGACGCGGCGACGGATGGGCAGGAGATCCTCCTCCGACAGCCGCTCGATATTCCGGCCGAGCAGTCGGATTTGGCCCCGATCGGGACGGAGCAGCCCGGCGATCAGCCGGAGCAGCACGGTCTTGCCGGAGCCGCTGCCGCCCATCACGACGAAGGTCTCGCCCTTGGCCAGCTCGAGGGACACCCCGCGCAGCACCGGCGTGGCGTCGAACCCCTTCCAGACATCGCTGACCTCGATCGGCCCTGCGCCCATTGCGCGCCTCACCAGAACAAAATGAGGAACAACTTGGTGAGGAAGAAGTCGGAGATGATCACGCCCATCGTCACGTGCACCACCGTCGCCGTGGTGGCCCGCCCCAACCCTTCGGTGCCGCCCTCGGTGCTGAGGCCGTTGTAGCAGCCGATCAACGTCACGATGGCCCCGAAGAACACGCTCTTGCCCACGCCCATCAGGAAGTCCTTGGGGACGACCCAATACGTCGTCGTGTTCCAGTAGGCCCACATGTCGGCGCCTCGCTCGAAGACCATGACCACCATGCCCCCGAGCACGCCCAGGGCATCGGCCAGCACCGTCAACAACGGAAAGACGATCAGCGCCGCCAGCATGCGGGGGACGATGAGCCGCTTGACGTAGTTGACGCCGAGGGTGCGCAGGGCGTCGATCTGCTCGGTCACCTTCATGGACCCGAGTTCGGCGGTGATCCCGGACGCGACCTTGCCTCCGACCAGAATCGCGGTGAGGACCGGACCCAGCTCTCTCAAGATGGCCAGGGCCGTCAACGGCCCGACATAGTTCTCGGCGCCGAAGCGGGCCATGTTCACCGCGCTCTGCAAGGCAAACACCATGCCGGTGAAGACGGCCGCGGTCAGGGCCACGCCAAGGGAACGGACGCCCATCGTCTCCACCTCGCGAATGACGTGGTGGAGGTAGGCCCGCGGCAGCGCCAGATTGCGGAGCACGCTGCCGCCGAGGAGGCCCAGGCCCCCGTACCACATCGCCGTCCGCCTGAGGTAGGCGTCCATTCCTACTTCATCGTGAAGCTGTCGACGAAGCGGTCGAAGTCCCCGCGGTTTTCGACGAAGACGTCGACCGGCGCAGCGTAGATGAGGTCGTACACGCACCGTGCGTCGGCCACGGTCAGCGTTTCGATCTGGACCACCGGGCCCGCCTCCGCGCCGCGCGCCCGGAGCACTGTGCGGGTTCCGGGCCGTCCGTCCACCGCGATCTCGTCACGCTCCACCACTGTGCGATCGCGCAGGCCGATGAGAAGCTGGCGGGTGAGCACCCCCGGCGGCCGGCGGGCGGCGCCGCCCGCGCAGTCGGCGTTTACGAGCATGCCGGCGCCACCGGCACGATGCCGGAGCTCGAGGTCGGCGCGGCTGGCCTCCACCACGCTCCAGTCCGGGCCGGGAATCCGCACCCGGTAGCCTTTCGTCGAGTGGTACACGCCGTCGCTGATGCGCCTGCCGGCACAGCCCAGCAGCACAAGCCCGACCAGGGGCGCCAGGAGGCCCAGCGCCACCAGGCCCGGGCGCAGCGCGCTCACCCCGGGTCAAGCACTCGGCGCCGTGCGGGCCTGGTGCCGCCGGGCCAGCTCCTTGAGCACCTCGCGGAGCGGCAGCCCGCGCGCCCCGAGCAGGACCATGGTGTGGAACCAGAGATCCGCGACCTCCTCGATCACGCGCCGGTCCCCTTCGCCCCCCAGAGCCGCAGTGATGACCTCGCTCGCCTCTTCGCCGATCTTGCGCGCGATCGCCCCCTGCCCCTTGGTCAGGAGCTCCGCCACGTAGGAGCCTGGCGTCGGCTGGGTCCGGCGGGCATGGATGACATTCTCGAGGCGCTCCAGCATGCCCCCCACCGGGGCGCCCCCCTGAAGCGCGGAGAAGAAGCACGTGCGGTTGCCGGTGTGACAGGCGACACCCTCCTGGTGGACCTGGACCAACAGCGTGTCGCCGTCGCAGTCGGCGTAGACGCCCTGCACGTGCTGGCTGTGGCCGGAGGTCTCGCCTTTGCGCCAGAGCGCCGCCCGTGACCGCGACCAGAAGTGGGTGAGCCCCGTGTTCAGGGTCGCCTCCAGGGCCGGGCGATCCATCCAGGCGACCATCAACACCTCGCCCGTGTCCGCCTCCTGCACCACGGCCGGGATCAGCCCGCGCTCGTCGAACTTCAGGGCGTCGGGCGTCATGGCTCGAGCCTGACCTCCACGCCCCGGTCGTGGAGGTACCGCTTGGCCTCGGCCACGGTGTGGATGCCGAAGTGGAAGATGGACGCCGCCAGGACGGCGTCGGCCCGACCCTCCACCAGCCCTTCCCACAGATGCTCGAGCGATCCGGCGCCGCCCGACGCGATGACCGGCACCTCGACGGCCTCGGCCACCGCCCGCGTCAGCTCGAGGTCGTAGCCGTCCTTGGTGCCGTCGCGGTCCATGCTGGTCAGCAGGATCTCTCCCGCGCCGAGCCGGGCCGCCTCGCGGGCCCACCCCACGGCATCGCGACCAACGGGGCGGCGGCCACCGTGGGTGTACACGCCCCACCGGGCTGGGCCGGGACCGGGCTCGCGGCGGGCGTCGATGGCTGCGACGATGCATTGGCTGCCGAAGCGTTCGGCCGCCTCGCGGACCAGGGTCGGCCGGTCGAGCGCCGCGGTATTCAGCGAGACCTTGTCGGCTCCGGCGCGCAGGAGCGCGCGCACGTCCTCGATGCCGCGAATGCCGCCTCCGACCGTCACCGGCATGTAGACGCCCTCGGCCGTCCGCGCGACCACGTCGAGCATGATCCGGCGGTTCTCGTGCGAGGCGGTGATGTCGAGAAAGACCAGCTCGTCGGCGCCCTGAGCGTCGTAAGCCAGGGCCGCCGCCACCGGATCACCGGCGTCGCGCAGGTCGACGAAGCGCACGCCCTTGACCACGCGGCCGTCCTTGACGTCCAGACACGGGATGACGCGCTTGCTCAGCATCAGGCACCCACCGCGGCCACAGCCTGACCGAGATCGATCGCGCCGGTGTAGAGTGCACGCCCCACGACCACGCCGGCCACCCCGGGGATCGTGGCCAGGCGACGGAGGTCTTCGATGGAGGCCACGCCGCCCGAGGCGAGGATCGGCATGCTCATGGTCCTGGCCAAGGCCTCCGTGTCCTCGACGTTGGGCCCCCGCTCCGTCCCGTCGCGGCTGACGTCGGTATAGAGGAGGGCGGCCGCCCCGGCGCCCTGGGCCTGCCGCCCGAGATCGGCCACCGTCACGTCGGCCACTTCCGTCCAGCCCTTGACCGCCACGCGCGGGCCACGGCCATCGACCGCCACGATGACGCGGGCCGGATGGCGGCGGCACACCGCGGTCAGAAACGTCGGGTCGAGCGCCGCGCGCGTGCCCACCACCACCCATCGCGCGCCGGCTTCGAGCATCTCGTCGACCGCGCCCTCGTCGCGCAGGCCCCCGCCCAACTGGACCGGCACCGGGGCGGCGGCCTCGATGATCCGGCGCAGCAGCGCCGTCTGTCTGGGGCCACCCAGGGCGCCGTCGAGGTCGACCACGTGGAGGCGCTCGGCCCCCAGATCGACCCAACGCTTGGCCATGGCGGCCGGGTCCTGGGCAAACACCGTCTCGGCCTCGGCGCGACCTTGTCGGAGACGGACGCAGCGGCCCCGGCGGACGTCGATGGCGGGGATGACGATCATCCGCCGTCCTTGACGAGGGCCGCGAAGTTCTCGAGGAGGCGCAGCCCCCAACGCTGGCTCTTCTCAGGGTGGAACTGCGTGGCGAAGATGCGGCCACGCTCGATGGCCGCCGCAAACCGCACCCCATACTCGCACCATGCCGCGCGCAGCCCGTTCGAGGCCTCGGAGACAACTGGATAATAGGAGTGGACGAAGTAGAAGTGCGCCCCATCCGGGACGCCGGCAAAGAACCGGAGGCGGCCGTCGTGTTCCACCCGGTTCCAGCCCATGTGCGGCACCTTGAGACCGGGGGGAAACCGCCGGACGGCCCCCGGGATGACGTCCAGGCCCCGGCCCTGGCCGAACTCCTCGCTCGAAGAGAAGAGAAGCTGGTAGCCGAGGCAGATGCCGAGGAACGGGCGCTGCCCATCGAGTGCGCGGCGCAGGGCCGGCAAGAGCCCGAGCGAATCGAGGTTCGCCATGGCGTCGTGGAAAGCGCCATCACCGGGCAACACGATGGCCTCGGCCTCGTCGACCATCCTTGGATCCTGGGTCACCCGCGCCGGCACGCCGAGCCGGCCGAAGGCCTTCTCCACCGAGCCGAGGTTCCCCCGGCCATAGTCGATGACCGCAATCACAGGCGGCCCTTCGTCGAAGGTACCTGGTCGGCGATGCGCGGATTGATCCGGGTCGCCTCGGCCAGCGCCCGCCCCACCGCCTTGAACACCGCCTCGGTGATGTGGTGCAGGTTGTGGCCATAATGCATGGTGACGTGCAGCGTGATCTCCGCGTTGAAGGCGAAGGCGCGGAAGAACTCCTGGAGCATATCGAGGTCGAAGTTCGCCACCCGCGTCCGCGCCACCGGCACGTTGAAGACGAGGAACGGCCGGCCCGAGATGTCGACGGCGGCGGAGATGAGCGCTTCGTCCATGGGGACCCAGGCGGCGCCATAGCGCACGATCCCCTTGCGGTCGCCGAGCGCTTCCCGCAGCGCCTGGCCCAGGACGATGCCGACGTCCTCCACGGTGTGGTGGATGTCGACCTCCACGTCGCCGGTGGCCTCCACCGCGAGGTCCAGCAGCCCATGCTGGGACCACGCCTGCAGCATGTGGCTGAAGAAGGGGATGGGCGTCGCCACCTTGGCGCTCCCCGTTCCATCCACGTTGAGCACGATCGCGACCTCGGTCTCCTTCGTCTTGCGCTCCACGCGAGCCTGGCGCGGCGCTGGACTCATCGGGCCTCCCCTTTGAGGCGGATCTCAGCGGCGGCCCGGTGGCCGCCCAAACCTTCGATGTCCGCCAGTCTCCTCAGATGGGGCAGCGCCGCGCGGAGGCCGGCGCTCGAGTATTCGACGACGCTCGTGCGCTTGAGGAAGTCCTCTACCCCCAGCGGCGACGAGAAACGGGCGGTGCCGGCCGTCGGCAGCACGTGACTGGGGCCGGCCACGTAATCGCCCACCGCCTCCGGAGTCTGCCCGCCCACGAACACCGCTCCCGCGTGGCGCACGCGAGGCAGTAAGACCTGGGGCACGCGCACCAGCAGCTCGAGGTGCTCGGGAGCCAGGCGGTTGGCCAGTTCCACGGCGTCCTCGAGCGAGGCGACCAGGACGAGGGCGCCGTTGGCCCGCACCGCGGCGGCGGCGACCGCTCGCCGCTCGAGGCCCGCCAGCTGGCGCTCCAGGGCCCGGGCCACGCGGGGCGCGAGGCCCGAAGCGTCGGTGACCAGCACCACCCGGGCCATCGGGTCATGCTCGGCCTGGGCCAGCAGATCGGCGGCAATCCACTCCGGATCGGCGCCCGCGTCGGCGACCACCAACACTTCGCTGGGTCCCGCCACCATGTCGATGCCGACCTCGCCGAAGACCCGGCTCTTGGCCAGCGCCACGTAGATATTGCCCGGGCCCACGATCTTGTCCACGCGGCGGATGGTGGCGGTCCCATAGGCCAGGGCACCGATGCCCTGAGCTCCGCCGATCCGCCAGCCCTCAGTGACGCCGGCGAGCTTCGCCGCGGCCAGCACCGTCTGGTTCACCCGGCCATCCGGTCCGGGCGGTGTGACCAGCACGATCTCGGCGACGCCGGCCACCCTCGCCGGCACCGCCGTCATCAACACGGTGGACGGGTAGGCCGCCCGGCCTCCGGGGACATAGAGGCCCACCCGGTCGAGCGGGCGTATCTCCTGGCCGAGGACGGAGCCATGCTCGTCGGTCGTCCGCCAGGCCTTGGGCAGCGCCGCTGCGTGATAGCGCTCGATCCGCTCGGCTGCGTAGGCCAGAGCGCTCCGCACCGCCGGGTCCAGCGCACGCTCGGCGGCCTCGAAATCGCCCGGAGGAATCGCCAGGACCCGCGCCGTGCCGGCGGCGAAGCCATCGAAGCCTTCCGTCAGCTCGAGCAGCGCGGCATCGCCGCCATCGCGCACGGCGGCGAGGATGTCGTCGACGGCCTGCCGGATCTTGGGATCCACGGCGGCCGGTGGGCGGTCGAGCTCAGCCACCACCGAATCGAGCCCGAGGGCGCGGGCATCCAGGATCCGGATCATTGTAGCGAGGTCCGCGAGGCCGGCGTGAGCCGCGGGTGGCCTGTTCGAGGTACGCAGGGCTTCGTGGCTTTAGACCGATTGATCATCTCGATCCTGCGCTCGCGTAGGGCTGCGTTCGACTAGGCCAATTGTTCATCTCGATCCCTGCCGCAATGGCCTGATCGGGCGTGTAGGGCTGCACCCCCTGAACCGAGTGTTCATCTGGATCCCCGGGGCGTCACCCGTGCTCGCATCTCGTCGAGCAATCCGGTGACGGCGGCGTACTCGGTCTTCATGGAAGCCCGGTTGACGATGACGCGGGCGGTGGAGGCCGCGATCTCGGCCACCTCGACGAGCCCATTCACCCGCAGAGTCTCTCCCGACTGCACGAGGTCCACGATGCGATCGGCCAGACCCACGAGCGGCGCCAGCTCGATGGAGCCGTCCAGGCGCACGATTTCCACCTGCACCCCGCGCTGGGAGAAATAGCGCTCGGTCATCCGCGGATACTTCGTGGCCACCCGCACCCAGGACCACTTGGCCGGATCGTCGCGCTCCCACAACTCGCGCGGCTCGGCCACCACGAGCCGGCAGAAGCCGAACCCCAGGTCGAGCGGCTCGTAAACGTCCGGCTCCTGCTCGAGCAGGATGTCCTTGCCCACGATCCCGAGATCCGCGGCGCCGTAGGTGACGTAGGCCGGGATGTCCGCCGGCTTGAGGACGAGGAGCTTGAGGCCGCGATCGGGATCGGTGAAGATCAGCCGCCTCGACTCGGCATCGACGCCATCCACGCCCAGGTCACGCAGCAGCGCGAGGGCGCCGTCGAGCAGCCGGCCCTTGGGCAGGGCGATCGTCAGCCGTTCCTTCACGACCGTCGCTCGATGCGAGCGCCCAGCCCGGCCAGCTTCGTCTCCAGGCGCTCGTAGCCGCGATCGAGGTGGTAGACGCGGGACACCTGCGTCTGGCCACGAGCGGCCAGGCCGGCCAGGACGAGGGCGGCCGACGCGCGGAGGTCGGAGGCCATCACGGGCGCTCCCTGGTAGGACGGCACGCCGCGGATGATCGCCGTGGACCCCTCCGTCTCGATCCGGGCGCCCATGCGGGTCAGCTCGGCGGCGTGCATGAAACGGTTCTCGAAGATCGTCTCGGTCACCCGCGACTGGCCATCGGCCAGACCGAGCAGGGTCATCAGCTGCGCCTGCATGTCGGTGGGAAAGCCGGGAAACGGGCTGGTGGTCACGTCGGCGGGGCGGGGCCGCTCGGCCCCTCGGACGCGCACCCGATCCGATCCCACTTCGAGCATCACCCCGCATTCCTCCAGCTTGGCCAGGATCGCGCTGACGTGGTCGGGCACGAGCCCGGTCACGATGACGTCGCCTCCAGTGATGGCCCCGGCCACGATCAGCGTTCCCGCCTCGATGCGATCGGGGACCACGGTGTGGGTCGCCCCACCCAGCTCCGACACGCCCTGGATCTCGATCCGGGCGGTGCCGGCGCCCTCGACCTGGGCCCCCATCGCGTTCAGCAGGCGGGCAAGGTCGCCGACTTCCGGCTCGCGCGCCGCGTTCTCGATGATGGTGGTTCCCTGGGCCAGCGCCGCCGCCATCATGAGGTTCTCGGTGCCGGTGACGGTCACCAGATCGGTGGCGATCCGCGCGCCCTTGAGACGGCTGGCCCGCGCGACGACGTAGCCATTCTCGATGGCGATCTCGGCCCCCAGTCGGGCCAGCCCCTTGAGATGCTGATCGATGGGCCTCACCCCGATGGCGCAGCCGCCCGGCAACGCCACCCGTGCCGAGCCGTGGCGGGCGACCAGCGGCCCCAGCACGAGCACCGAGGCACGCATCGTGGAAACCAGCTCGTAGGCCGCGACGTCGTTGGTGACGCGCGGCACCTGGACCCGAGCCTGGTGTCCCTGGCGCTCGACCTGCGCCCCCAGGGTCTCGAGCAGGCGTCCCATCGTCCGGACGTCCTGCAGGTCGGGGACGTTGGTGAAGACGAGGGGCTCGGACGTCAGCAGCCCGGCGGTGAGCGCGGGCAGCGCCGCGTTCTTCGCCGCGCTGACCGCGACGGATCCCGTCAGGGGGACTCCCCCCTGGATGATCAGGCGGGCTGGCATAACACGAGCTCCGGCGACTGATGGCTCAACTGTTGGGCACGTCTCCACGGGTACGGACGCGGCGAAGGCAACCGGGCCGCGACGAAACGCTCCACGCCGGCCAGGTCCGCCCGTGTGGCCACATCGACGAAGCCGGCCCCACGTAGCAGGCAGACGGCGGCCGCGACTTGGCTGCCGCCGGCCGTCTCCAGAACGAGCGCCCCCCCCGGGGCCAGCCACGCCGGCGCCTCCGCCACGATGCGGCGAATCAGGTGAAGCCCATCAGCTCCGCCGTCGAGCGCCAGCCGCGGCTCCCAGGTCGTGACCTCCGGAGTCAGACCGGCCAGTACCATCGTCGGCAGGTACGGTGGGTTGGCGACGATCAGGTCCGCCCACATCCGGCCGAGCACCGAGAACAGGTCGGAGACGCCGACGGTGATCCGCGAGCGCAGGCCGAGCGCCGTGACATTCCGTACCGCGATGCTCACTGCGGCCGGGGACGCATCGACGGCGACGACCTGGAGATCGGGGCGCTCGGCGGCCAGGGCGCAGGCGATGCACCCGGAGCCCGTGCCCAGGTCGATGGCCAGAGGCGCATGGCCACCGGGACGTGGCAGCAACGCCAGTGCCCACTCGACGAGTTGCTCCGTCTCCGGACGCGGCACCATCACGTCAGCGGTCAGGGTCAGGCGGAGCCGGTGGAATTCCTCCCAGCCAAGGATCTGCTGGAGCGGCTCGCGCTGAGCCCGGCGGTCAACGGCTTCCCGGAATTGGCGCGCAAGCGGCTCCGACAGGTCGCCGTCGAGACGGGCCAGGGTCTCGGCGCGACGGACCCCGAGCACGCCGGCCAGGAGCCACTCGGCATCGACCCGAGCGGTCTCGATGCCGGCCGCCGCCAGGCGGCTGGTCGCCGCTTCGAGGACGGAACGAGCGGCGGCGGGCCTCGGCGCCCTCACTGCGTCACCCGCTCGAGGCGCTCGGCGTGCTCGGCCGCCGCCAGCGCGTCGACGATCTCGTCGAGGTCGCCCTCGAGCACGTCGGCGAGACGGTGCAGGGTCAGCCCGATCCGGTGGTCGGTCACGCGCGCTTGGGGGAAGTTGTACGTGCGGATGCGCTCGCTCCGCTCGCCCGTGCCGACCTGGCTGCGGCGGTCGGCGGCGATGGCCGCCTGCTGCTCCTGCTGGGCGCGTTCGAGCAGGCGGGCCTTGAGCACCCTCAAGGCCTTCGCGCGGTTCTTAAGCTGCGAGCGCTCGTCCTGGCAGGTCACCACCAGTCCAGTGGACAGGTGGGTGATCCGCACCGCGGAGTCCGTCGTGTTGACGCCCTGGCCGCCGGGCCCGGAGGAGCGATAGACGTCGATCTTGAGATCCTTCTCGTCGACTTTGACCTCGACGTCCTCGGCCTCCAGGAGCACCGCCACGGTGACGGTGGAGGTGTGGATGCGTCCGGCCGACTCCGTCACCGGCACGCGCTGCACGCGGTGAACGCCCCGCTCGTACTTGAGCCGGCTCCAGGCCCCTCGGCCCTGGATGAACAGGATGATCTCCTTCAGGCCGCCCGGGCCGGTGGGGCTGGCGTCCATGACCTCGACCTTCCATCGCTGGCGCTCGGCGTACTTGGTGTACATGCGGGCGAGGTTGGCCGCGAAGAGTGCGGCCTCGTCGCCGCCGGCCCCCGCTCGGATTTCCACGAAGACGTTCTTGTCGTGGTTGGGGTCGCGAGGGACGAGCAGCCGCTTGAACTCCGTCTCCAGGGCCGTCTGCTTTTGGCCGAGCTCGCTCATCTCGGCCTGGGCCAGCTCCTGTAGCTCAGGGTCGCCGGTTTCGCCGAGCAGGTGCCGGGCTTCGCCCAGCCGGCGGAGCACCTCCCGATACTCGCGGAAGCGCTCGACGACCTCGACCGTCTCGGCGTGCTCCTTGCGCAGACGAGCGGATTCCACGGGGTTGGCGTAGACGCGGGGGTCGGCCAGCTCGCGGGCCAGCGCCTCGGAGCGCTCCTCGATCTGCCGGAGCCTGTCAAACAGCATCGTGGATCACCCGGGGAGCCCCGGCCCGGCCGGACGGCTCAGCTCGGGGACGTGGTCTGACGCTTGTACTTCCGCTGGAACCGCTCCACCCGCCCCGCCGTGTCGACGATCTTCTGCTTGCCGGTGTAGAAGGGGTGGCACTTCGAGCAGATCTCCACCCGGATCTCCCGCCGTGTGGAGCGGGTGTGGACGACTTCCCCGCAGGCGCAGGCGATGGTGGTGTCGACGTATTCGGGATGAATGCCAGCCTTCACGGCCTACCTCCTTGAACGACCAAGCATACCATCCCCCCGAAAAATCGCCAAAACCCCGGGGACTTGGGCCGGTTCGCGCGCGGGCTTCCCCCCGCGTAATCCTCCCAGGGGAGGGTTAGCCCATCGTGTGCATCGAGGCCAGGAACTCCTTGTTCGACCGGGTGAGCTTGAGCTTGTCGAGCAGCAACTCCATCCCTTCCACCGGATTGAGCTGGCTCAAGGCCTTGCGAAGGAGCCACACCTTCTGGAGCTCGTCCTTCTCGAGCAGCAGCTCCTCTTTGCGGGTACCCGACTGCTCGATGTTGATGGTCGGGAAGATGCGCTTGTCCATGAGGCGGCGGTCCAGGTGGACTTCCATGTTGCCGGTGCCTTTGAACTCTTCGAAGATCACGTCGTCCATCCGGCTGCCGGTGTCCACGATCGCCGTGGCCATGATCGTCAGCGAGCCGCCCTCCTCCACGTTGCGGGCGGTGGCGAAGAACCGCCGCGGGCGCTGGAGCGCGTTGGCGTCGAGGCCGCCCGAGAGCACCTTGCCTGAGGACGGAATGATCGCGTTGTGGGCGCGGGCAAATCGCGTGAGGGAGTCCAGCAGGATGACGACATCGCGCTTGTGCTCCACCAGGCGCTTCGCCTTCTCGACCACCATGTCGGCCACCTGGACGTGGCGCTGGGGCGGCTCGTCGAAGGTGGAGGAGATGACCTCGCCGCGCACCGATCGCTGCATATCGGTCACCTCTTCGGGCCGCTCGTCGATGAGCAGCACGATGAGGTAGACCTCGGGATGGTTCTTGGCGATGGCGTGCGCGATCGCCTGCAGCATCATGGTCTTGCCGGTTCGGGGCGCCGCCACGATCAGGCCCCGCTGGCCCTTGCCGATGGGCGTCAGCAGGTCCATCACCCGAGTGGTCAGGTTCTCGGGATCGTACTCCAGGCGCAGCCGCTCCATGGGGTAGAGCGGCGTGAGGTTGTCGAAGAAGATCTTGTCCCGCGCCTGCTCGGGCCCCTCGAAGTTGATGGCCTCCACCTTGAGCAGGGCGAAGTAGCGCTCGGAGTCCTTGGGCGGGCGCACCTGGCCGGAGATGGTGTCGCCCGTGCGGAGGTCGAATCGGCGAATCTGCGACGGCGACACGTAGATGTCGTCGGGACCGGGCAGGTAATTGTAGTCGGGAGCGCGGAGGAACCCGAACCCGTCGGGCAGGACTTCCAGGACGCCCTCGGCGTAGATCAGGCCATCCTTCTCGGCTTGTGCCTGCAGGAGCTTGAAGATCAGCTCCTGTTTGCGCAGACCGCCCGTGTTCTGCACGTTCATCTCGCGGGCGATCGCGTTCAGGTCGGCGATCGTCTTCTCCTTCAGCTCGGAGAGGTTGAGTCCTCCGGCGGGTTGGTTCGCTTCCGTCGTCGGATTTCCCTGGGCTCGGTCTCGGCGGGCGCTCATTCAAACGGCTCCGGGCGCGGCGTTCGCTGCCGCCTTGAGGTTACTGGTTCGGCATTCGAAGGGTTTACGGGGTTGGCCTGTCAACTGCTCGTTTATGCTCGCATCCGGTCGCGTATTTGTCAACGAGTTTCTTCACATCCGGACCTCGATGACCGCCCGCTGCTTGATCTCCTTGAGCCAGGCCTCCAGTCGGGCCTCGTATTTCTGGCGGAAGAGGATGTCGCGCACTTGCTGGCGGGCTCGCTGAACTGCCTCGCCCTCCAGCGTCTCCTTCTCCTCCAGCCGAAAGAGGTGGTAGCCGAGCGGGGACCGGTACGGCCTCGAGATCTCCCCCACCCCGAGACTCAGGATCTGACTCTCGATCTCGGGCGCCAGCTCGCCCCGCTTCAACGTGCCGAGGTCGCCCCCGGCCCGCGCGCTGGCGTCCTTCGAGTGCTGCCGGGCCAGCTCGGCGAAGTCGGCCTCGGCCACCAGCTGCTCGCGGACCAGCTCGGTCCGGATGCGCGCGCCCTCCCAGGCGCTGTCGGAGTCGCCTGCCGGCGGTATCAAGATATGGCGCGCGTGGTAGGTGAGCCCGGTCTCGAGCTTCTGCCGGTTCTCGGCGAGGTAACGGTCGATCTCGGTCTCGGTCACCGAGATCCGTAGCGTCACCTTGCGGCGGATGACCTTGCTGATGCGGATGCTCTCCCGCACGCGCTTCTTCACCGGATCCATGCTGACGCCCTGCTCCTTGAGCATCGCCTCGACGTCAGCCTTGCTGGCGGCTCCGAAACGCTTCATCCGCTCGATCAGCTCCTCATCGACCTCGCTGTCCTCCACGGCGATCCGCTCCCGGTCCGCCTCCTGGAGCTGGAGCCGGGTGTCGATCAGCCGCGTCAGGAACTGGCGGCTCAGCTCGTGGTCCGACACCGCCAGCCGCCCTCGATTCTCCTGGCGGAAGCCGGCGATGGCCTCCTGCACCTCGCCCAGGGTGATGGCGTCGTTGTTCACGACCGCCACCACGCGGTCCACGACGTCGTCGGAGGGCTCCAGCGCGACGGGCCGGGGCGTCTGGGGCCGCTGCTCAGCGATGGGGAGCGGACGGGCCGCGGGGCCGTCGGACTCCGTGCGCCCGCCGAACGGCAGCGCGCAGCCGCCCAGGGTGGCCACCAGCGCGAGGCCGGCCAGCGCGCGCGTCATGCGCGGGCCAGGTCGGCCAGCAGGCCGAGCAGGGAATCACGCACGCCGGGCCAGGCCCCCCGCTCGATCCGGGCCTCCAGGGTGAACTCGCGCTTCATGGCCAGACGCCCCCGGCTCCGGGCCACGGCGCCCACGACGCGCCGCGGATCCAGCGGAGTCGACGGCACGAAGGTGAGGAGCGCACGCCCCTCGCCGGCCTCGATCCGCTCGATCCCCAGGGGGCGGGCGGCCACCCGCACTCGCACGATGTCGAGGAGATGCGCGGCCTCTTCGGGCAGGGGGCCGAACCGGTCCTCCAGCTCGGCGCGCAGATCGGCGACGTCGCTCTCCGTGCGGGCGCCGGTGAAGCGCTTGTAGAGCGCCAGGCGCTGGTTGACCTCGGGAACATAGTCCTCCGGCAAGAACCCCTCGACGTCCACGCTGATGACCGGCTCGACGGTCGTGACTCTCGGTTCGCCCTTTAATTCTTGCACGGCCTCGGCCAGGAGCTTCGAATAAAGATCGAAGCCCACGGCGGCGATGTGGCCGTGCTGCTCAGCGCCCAGCAGGTTGCCGGCGCCGCGGATCTCCAGGTCCCGGAGGGCCAGGGTGAAGCCCGAGCCGAGCTCGGTCAGCTCCTGGAGCACCCGCAGCCGGCGCTGGGCCTGCTCGTCGAGGCGCCCGTCGGCCGGGATCAGGAGATAGCAGTAGGCCTGCTGGCGCTCGCGGCCCACGCGGCCGCGGAGCTGGTAGAGCTGGGCGAGGCCGAAGCGGTCGGCCCGGTTGACGATGATCGTGTTGGAGGCGGGGATGTCGAGCCCCGACTCGATGATGGCCGTGGAGACCAGAACGTCGGCCTGGCCGCTCACGAACTTCACCATCGCCGCTTCCAGCTCGCGCTCCCGCATCTGGCCATGAGCCAGCACCAGGCGGGCGTCGGGCACGAGCTCGTGCAGCAGGCGGGCCATCGAGGGCACCGACTGGATGCGGTTATGGACGAAGAAGACCTGACCGCCGCGCTGGAGTTCCCGTTCGATGGCTTCCCGGATGACGGCCTTGGAGAAGCGGCGGATCATCGTGTCCACCGGCAGTCGATCCAGCGGGGGCGTCTCGATCACCGACATGTCACGCACGCCTGAGAGCGACATATAGAGCGTCCGGGGGATGGGCGTGGCCGTGAGCGCCAGCACGTCCACGGCGGCCCGAAACTGCTTGAGCCGTTCCTTGTGGGCGACCCCGAAGCGGTGCTCCTCGTCGACAATGAGAAGGCCAAGGTTCTTGAAGGCCACATCCTTGGAGAGCAGTCGGTGGGTGCCGATCACCACATCCACCGTGCCGGCGCGCAGTCCTTCCACCACCGCCTTCTGCTCGGCGGGCGAGCGGAAGCGCGAGAGCAACTCGACCCGGACCGGAAACGGCGCGAAGCGATCCACGAACGTCGTCCAGTGCTGCTGGGCCAGAACGGTCGTGGGCACGAGCACGGCCACCTGCTGGCCGTCGGCCACCGCCTTGAACGCCGTCCGGAGGGCCACCTCGGTTTTGCCGTAGCCGACGTCGCCGGCGACCAGGCGGTCCATGGGCCGGGGCGTTTCCATGTCCCGCTTGGCGTCGACGATGGCGCGGAGCTGATCAGGCGTCTCCTCGAACCGGAACGCCGCCTCGAACTCCCGTTGCCACGGCGAGTCGGACGAGAAGGCATGGCCTTCAGCGACGGCGCGGCGCGCGTAGAGCTTGAGCAGTTCCTCGGCCAGCTCGCGCAGGGCCGCCCGCACCGACTCCTTCACGCGCTGCCAGGAAGCGCCGCCCAGACGGTCCAGCCGCGCAGCCCCGGCATCGCCCCCCAGATATTTCGAGATCAGGTCCAGACGCTCGACCGGGACATAGAGCTGGTTGCCCTCGGCGTACTCGAGCAGGAGGAAGTCGCCCTCGCGGTCGCCGACCCGCATGGTCTTGAGGCCGAGGTACCGCCCGATGCCGTGGTCCTCGTGGACCACGAGATCCTCGACGCCGAGGTCGGTGAAGGCGGTGATGGCGGAGCCCCGCTGGTACTTCGGCCGGCGCAGCAGCCGCCGGCGGGCTCCGAAGACCTCGGCTTCGGTGAGGACGATCATGCCGAGCGCGGGAATGGAGAACCCGCTCGAGCATTCGCCCACGACGATGGCGAGGGCCTCGGCCCCCTCCAGCGTCGCCGCCTCCACGGCTTCGAGGTCGTGCTCGGCGAGGATCTGACAGAGGTGCCCGGCCTGGGCGGCATCGGCGGCGACCAGGCGCATCCGGAACCCCTCACTGCGCCACCGACCCAGCTCCTGGGCCAGTTGCGTAAAGCGACCCGAGTAGCGCGGGACGGCGTGGGTCTCCAGCGTGACCTCCCCGGGGCCGCCGGCCCCGGCCACCAGCTGGAGCTCGATCCGGGTCCGAGGCCCGAGCCGCTCGCCCAGCGGCGGCCGGTCGGGCGCCTCCTCGGGCCCGTCCTCCAGCAGGCGCGGCGAGTCGACCACCACCGGCGCGACGGCCGGCAGGTAGTCGAGGAAGTCGGCGGTGGTGCCGCCGGGTGCGTCGAGGGGCAGGACGACCAGCTCGTCGAGCACCTTCTGCGAGCGCTGTGAGGACGGATCGAACAGGCGGATCGACTCGATGTCGTCGCCGAAGAACTCGATCCGGGCCGGAGAAGGATGGGTCGGGGCGTACACGTCCACGATGCCGCCGCGGACACTCCACTGACCGACCTCCAGCACGGTGTCGACGCGCTCGTAGCCCGCGTGGTCCAGCGCTTCCTCCAGCAGCTCGCGGTCGAGGCTGTCGCCCACGGTGAATCTCAAAGTTCCGGCAGCGAAGGCGGTCGGCGTCGGCAGTGGGACATCGAGGGCGGCGGGGGTCGCCACGACCACGAGCGGCTCGCCGGCCAGCAAGCGGCGGCAGATCAGCGCCCGCTCCGCGTCGGCTTCGCGCTGCCGCCCGCCACGCCAGAGCCGGGGTTCACGCTCGGGAAACTCGGCGGCGGGGGCGCCGAAGAAGCGCAGATCCTGGGCCCACTGGCGCGCCTCGGACAGCGACGCGGCCAGAACGAGAGCGGGGCGGGGATGGGCCTGGAGCAGCTCGGCGATGGCCAGCGCCCGGGCGGCGCCGGTAAGGCCGGCCACGCGCAGACAGGGGTCTCCCTCGGCGAAGGCCTTCGCCAGCGCTTCGAACGGGGCCCACTGCCTCAACATTCTTGAGTCGCTACTACCCTACCGTGATCCCTTCGCGAGGTAAAACGACAGCGTCTCCAGCTCGATCGAGAGATCGACGTCCTTCAAGCGCACGTCCCGTGGTACCCGGATGCGAGCGGGAGCGAAGTTGAGCACAGCCTTGATGCCGGCGGCCACGAGCTGGTCGCTCACCACCTGCGCGGCGTCCGCGGGCACGGCCACGATCGCGATCTGCATGGAGCGGGCCCGCACCTCGGGGGCCAGATCGCGGATGGGCAGGATCGGCACCCCGTCAACCTCCCGGTGGTACTTGCCCGGGTCGTCGTCGAAGATCGCGGCGATCCGGAACCCTTGACGGGCAAACCCCTTGTAGTGGAAGAGGGCGGAGCCGAGGTTGCCGAAGCCCACCAGGGCCACCGGCCACTCGTGGTCGAGGCCCAGGATCCGCTGCAGCTCAGCCTTGAGCCCCGAGACGTAGTAGCCGATCCCCCGCACGCCGAACTCGCCGAAGTAGGCCAGGTCTTTGCGGACCTGCGCCGAGTTGAGGTTGAAGCGCTCGGCCAGCTCCTGCGAGGAGATCGTCTTGACGCCGTCCTCCTCGAGCTGCAAGAGGCAGCGCGTGTACACCGAGAGACGGCGGATCGTCATCTCGGGGATCTTCGGGGGCCGGTAGGCGGAGCGTCGGGGCATCCGGGGTGCGCGGCGGCGGGCGCCGGGTCCGCGCCCGCCGCCGCGAGCCTGCCTACTTGATCGGCTGAACGAACAGCAGGATGATCGCGATCACCAGGGTGTAGATCGCCAGCGACTCGATCAGCGCCAGTCCAATGATCATCGCGGTCTGAATGCGCGCCGCCGCGCCGGGCTGACGGGCCATGGCTTCGACGGCCGACGCGATGGCGCGTCCCTGACCGAGGCCGCAGAGCCCGGCCGCGAACGCCATGCCCAGTCCGGCGGCCAGGACGGCGAACGGCCCGATCCAGCCGCCCCCCTCCCCGCCGGCGGGCGCCTGCGCCAGCGCGAGGCCGGGGAACGCGAGAACTGCCATGCCGACCATAACCAGTGAACGTCGCACGAACCACCCTCCTCTGTACGTGCTGTCTGCTAGTGGTGCTCAGCGTGATGCTCGGCGTGCTCGATTGCGCCGGCGATGTACAGCATGGTGAGCATGACGAAGATGAAGGCCTGGAGGAACGAGACCAGGATCTTGAGGGGAAACACGAAGCCCACCGTGAACACGACCATGATCACGGCCCCCAGCCCGCCGACGAACGCGCCGGCCGCGGTCCCCGAGAGTGCCCAGCCGAAGAGGCCGTCCAGGCCCATGAGAAAGAACATGATGGCCAGCAGAATGTGGCCGCCCGTCATGTTGCCGAAGAGCCGCAGCGACAGCGACAGCGGCCGCGCCAGATGACTGATCAGCTCGATGACCGTCATCAGCGGCGCCAGCCACAGGACGGGTCCCATGAAGTGCTTGAGGTAGTTCACGAGCCCCTGCGTCTTGATGCCGATGGCGTGGTAGGCGACGAAGACGATGAGGGCGCACGCCGCTGTCGTGTTCAGGTTCGCAGTGGGACCGGCCGCCCCGGGAACGAGGGAGATGAGGTTGCTGGCCAGAATGAACAGGCCCAGCGTGGCGATCAACGGGAGGTAGCGTCGTCCCTCGGGTCCGATGACGTCGTCGATCATCCCCTGGAACTGCTCCAGGACAACCTCGAGGAAGTTCTGCGCACCCCGCGGCACCAGCTCCAACCGGCGAGAGGCGGCGAAGGCCAGGACAGTGAGGATGATCATCACCAGCCAGGTGTAGGTCACATGATCTGGGGCCCACGACAGGCGGAAGATCGGCGGATGCTCGATCGCTCCCATCAGTCGACGGGCTCGGGCGTGCGGCGGGCAGCGTGGAGTCCGAGAAGGATCAAGGCAGCGGGGACCACGCCGAGCCCGACGATGAACGCGACGGGGTGCACGATGCCTGACGCGAACAGCAGAACCACAGCCGCCACCAGCACGAGGAAGCGAGCGCCAGCGGCCACCGCCCAGACGGGCCTGCGCCGCGCCAAGCCGGCGCCGGCGACGGCCGCCGCGTGACGCACGAGCCACCAGAAGTTCGCGAGCATGAGCGCGCCCGCGGCGGCGACGCCGAGACCAGCGGTGGGACCGCCCAGCCCCAGCGCCAGCCCGGCCAGCACCGCTGTCGCCGCCGCGCTGGCCAGCGTCACGCGCGCGTTCAACTCACTCATCGTTCTCGAGGTTCCGCTCCGCGCTCTTCACCGACCGAAAGAGGGTCACGAACCCGGCGGCGATGCCGAGCCCGAGGCCGAACAGCATAAGCCATGGGCTCGTCCCCAACCAGCGGTCCGCGTAGTACCCGGCGGCGAGACCGATCACCGTCGCCAACACCATAGCCACCCCGACCGAGGCCAACTCGCCGAAGGATCTCCAGGCGGGCTCGGGGGCCGGCGCCATGTGAACGGAAACACTAGCACAGACCCCGGTGGGCGACAAGCCGAGGTAAGCCGCCGATATCACGGAGGTTTCAGATCGCGAGCCACCACCGTCGGTGAGGAACAACCGCGTGTCAGCCGAACATGCCACCCATGCGCGTGCCCGCCACCCGATTGATCAGCACCAGGGTCACCGAGGCCACGACGATGAGGATCACGCCGAGCGCAGCAGCCTCGTTGGCGCTGCCCGCGATGTAGAAGGAAAAGATGCCGACCGTCATGGTCTCCCAGCCACCGAGCGAGAGGAACAGCACGGCCGAGGCCTCCTGCAGCGACGTCATGAACGAGAAGAGCGAGCCGACCAGGACCCCGCGCCAGATGAGGGGCAGGGTGACGTCGCGGAACGATCGGACGCCGCGCGCCCCCACGCTGGCCGCCGCTTCCTCCATCGAGCGGTGCACCAGCAACAGCGAGGCGTACGATCCCCGCACGGTGTAGGGCAGCCGCCGGATGGCCAGCACGAGGGGCAGGATGATCCAGAAGCTCGTCAACCCCCGCTCGAGCCAGGGCAGTTCGACGTGAAAGGCGCGGATGTACGCGATGCCGATGGCCGTGCCGGGGATGGCCAGGATGAGCGTGTTGAGCCCGTCGAGGGTGTCGCGTCCGGGAATCCGCGTACGGGCCAGGAGCCAGGCGATGGGCACGCCCACCGCGATGCAGATGGTCACGGCCAGCGCCGAATAGAGGAAGGTGTTGAGAATGTACTTCGGCGTCTCCACGATCACCCGCTCGAAGTACTGGAGCGTGTAGAGAACGGGGATGGGGGTGAGCGACCAGCCTCGGCCCACCGAGGCCAGGGCCACGCCGAGGTACGGCACGAACGAGGCCAGCAGGACGAACGACAGGAAGGCCACCGCCAGCGCCTGCCTCGGCCCTGACAGTCGCCGTCGGGCCACGCGCGCGTAGGCCAGCGACGAGTAGTCCTTGATGGCCACGTACTGCCGGGCGGCGATGAGGAAGCCGAGCGCGAGCACCACCATCAAGGCCGAGATCACGATCCCCATCCGGAACAGGCGCCGGTCCACGAACTGCACGATGTTGAGGTAGGCCTGGGAGGCCAGCAGGTCGTGCACACCCAGGACCAGCGGCGTGGCGAAGTCCGAGAAGGTCCAGATGAAGACCAGCAGGGCGCCGGCGACGTAGCCGGGGGTGGTGAGCGGCAGCGTGATGGTGCGGAGCTTGCGCCAGCCGCGCGCCCCCACGCTCTCGGCCGCCTCCTCGAGGGCGGGATCGATCTTGGCCAGCGCGTCCACGACGTTGAGCGTGATCATGGGGAACAGATGAAGGGTTTCCACGATGAGCACGCCGTGGAGGCCGTACATGAAGTTGATCGGCCGGACGACGTCGAGCCAGTCGTGGAGCAGCACGTTGACGGTGCCGGCCCGGCCCATGATGAAGGTGAAGCCCAGCACGCCGACCAGCGGCGGCGAGACGATGGGGATCAGGGTGAGATAGCTGAAGAGGTTGCGGCCGACGAAGTCGTAGCGGACGAGCAGGAAGGCGATGGCGAAGCCGAGGACCGAGGTGGCCGCCACCGTCCCCAGCCCCAGGACCAGCGAGTTGACCAGCGAGCGACGGTAAAAGGCGTCGCCGGCGAACTCGACGAAGTGCATGACGGTGAGGCGCCCCGCCTCGTCGGTGAAGGCGTCGTAGAAGATGCGGAGCAGCGGGTAGACGAGGAAGAGACCGAGGAACACCCAGATTGCTGCCACTCCCAGGACCGGCAACACGCGCTGCCCGGCGATCCCGGAGCGGGCCGGCCGAGTCGCGGCCTCTACCGGGGCCACCGTCGCACCGCGCGCGAATGCGAAGGTCTGGAGGTCGACGGTCGGCGCACCGGGCGCAAACGGGGAGGGTTGGAGGGGGCGGCCGCTGCCCCCTCCAACATAACCATCTGGAGGGGGTGGCCGCTGCCCCCTCCAGCTTCATCGACGTTACTCATCAGCCAGGGTGAGGGCGGCCGAAGCGGGAAAGGAGAGCGTTACCCCGGCGCCGGGGGCCAAGAGCTCGTGGTGCCAGGGATCGCGCACGTCGACCTTCAGCAACGGGCCGGCGGTCGTCTCGACGTCGTAGCGCAGCGTGCTGCCGAGGTAAGCGGCGAACACGATTCGTCCTGGACAGACGTTCTCGCCGCCCGGCCCCAACGCGATGTTCTCGGGCCGCACCGCCACTACGCACGGCTCACCCGGACGCACGACCGCGCCCGCCCGGCCGCGCACGAGGCCCAGCGCAGTGTCCACCACCACCCGGCCGTCGGCCGCCTCGCGGCAGACCCCGGCCAGGAAGTTGTTCACGCCGACGAAGTCGGCCACGAAGCGCGTCGCCGGCCGCTCGTAGAGGTGCTTGGGCGTCGCCGTTTGCACGATCCGGCCCTCGCGCATCACCGCCACCCGATCGGACAGCGACAGCGCCTCCTCCTGGTCGTGGGTCACGTAGACGGTGGTGATCCCCAGCTCCTTCTGAAGCTTCCGGATCTCCGCCCGCACCTGTACACGGATCTTGGCATCGAGGTTGGACAGCGGCTCGTCGAGGAGGAGGATGTCGGGGTTGAGCACGAGGGCCCGGGCCAGGGCCACGCGTTGCTGCTGCCCGCCCGAGAGCTGACCGGGGTAGCGATCCTCCAGACCCAGCAGATTCACTTTGCGGAGCCCCTCGACGAACCGGCGGTCGATCTCCGCGCGGACCAAGCGGCGGATGCGGAGGCCATAGGTGATGTTGGCGCGCACCGTCATGTGGGGCCACAGTGCGTAGTTCTGGAAGACCATGCCGATGTTGCGCTGGTAGGGTGGCAGCCCGTCCACCCGCCGCTGCCCGAACCAGATCTCGCCGGCGTCGGCCGCCCAGAAGCCGGCGACCAGCCTGAGCAGCGTGGTCTTGCCGCAACCCGACGGCCCCAGCAGCGTGAACAGCTCGCCGTCGCCGATCTCGAGCGTGGCCCGATCGACAGCGGTGACGGCCCCGAAGCGCTTGACGACATCGCGCAGCGCGATTTTCACTGTTGTAGCGGGGGCCGCGGGCCCGGCTCGCTCCGTGGGTGGCCTGTTCGAGGAGCGGCCTGGATCCGCTCTTCTCCCCGATTGATCATCTGGGGCCCGGCCTCAGGGTTTCTTCCAGGTGGCCTCGATGTCCGAACGATACTTCTGCTTGAGCGCCTCCGACCGCTTGGCGGCCACCGCCTCGTCGTAGACGTTGGCGACCTCGCGCTCGAAGTACGAGCGCACGCCCCCGGTGAACTCCACGGCCAGCTCGGCCGTCGACCCGGGCGCCCCCTGGACCTTGTAGCGGGGGGTGATCGGAAAGAGGCCGCGTTCCATGAATACCCGCTGGCCGCGCTCGGTGAGCAGGAACTCGATGAAGGCTCGGGCCGCCCGTGGGTTGCGGGCGCCGGCCAGGATGGCCATGGGCTCCGGCGTGACGAACGCGTTGCGGGGAGCCACGAACTTGATGTCGAAGCCCGCCAGCTTCTCCTCGAACGCCATGTAGGAGGGCACGGCGAAGCCGGCCGCGTACTCGCCCTTGGCCACGACGTTCGGCACGTCCCGGCTGCGCGCCGTGAAGTGGCCGGTGTTCTGGGCCAGCTTGCGCAGCCACTCCCAGCCCTTGTCCTCGCCGTACATGGAGAGGATGACCTCGTAGGTGGCGTTCGACGACGACGAGCGAGTGGGCGCGCACTGAGCCACCTCACCGCGGAGCTTGGGGTGCAGCAGGTCGTCCCACTCCTTGGGCGCCGGGGCTCCCAGGCGCTGCAGCTTCGTGGGGTGATACACGAGGCCGTAGGGCTCGAGCGCCGTCCCCACCCAGTAGCCCTCCCGGTCCTTGAGCGGAATGGGCTTGGGCGTGCCGATGGAGGCCGGGATCGAATCCCACAGCTCGCGGGCGATCTCGACCTTCTGCAGGAGCTTTTGCTCCACCAGCTTCTCGAACAGCGCCGACTCCCCGCCCCAGAAAATATCGGCCTCCGGCTTGCCCTTCCACTCCACGATGCGACCGTACGCGATGGGGGTGCCGGCCGGGATGGCGTTGGTCTTGACGGTGACGTTCCACTTCTCCCGGGCGTATTCCGCGAAGGCTTTGAGCGCGGCGTCGTGGATGAACTTCGACACCGGCGTGATGAGCACCAGTTCGCTCTCGATGGGCGTCTGGGCCGACGCGGCGCCGGCCAGGCCGAGGACCATGGTCAGGATGAGGACTCCCACTCGTCGCATGCTCGTCTCCTTGTCTCGCTGGGCGACTCAGGCCGTCGCCCAGCCCTTGGCCCGCTCGACAGCTCGGCGCCAGTCCGCATAGAGCTCGGCTCGCGTGCCCTCGACCATCTCTGGTGTGAAGGTGCGCTCGATCGCGCAGTGCTGGCCCACGGCGTCGAGCGACTTCCAAACGCCGGCCCCCAGGCCCGCGAGGTAGGCCGCCCCCAGGGCCGTGGTATCGATGACCGTTGGCCGTTCGACCGGCACGTTCAGGATGTCGGCCTGGAACTGGCAGAGGAAGTCGTTGCCAGCACCGAGGCCGTCGACCCGCAGGGCGGGCACCCGCAGCCCGGCCTCGCTCGTCATCACCTCCAGCACGTCACGGCTCTGGTAGGCGATGGCCTCCAGCGCGGCGCGCGCGAGGTGAGCCCGCGTGGTGCCCCGGGTGAGCCCGACGATCGTCCCCCGCGCGTACATATCCCAGTAGGGCGCGCCCAGACCCACGAACGCCGGGACGAAGTATACGCCTCCGGTGTCGGGCACGGACTGGGCGAGCTCCTGACTCTCCGCCGCCTGCCGGATGATGCCGAGCCCATCGCGCAGCCACTGCAGGGTGGCGCCGGCGATGAACACGCTGCCCTCCAGCGCGTAGGTCGTGCGGCCGCCGATCTGCCAGGCGATGGTCGTGAGCAGCCCCTGGTGCGAGCGAACCGGGATCGGGCCGGTGTTGAGCAGCGCGAAGCAGCCCGTCCCGTACGTATTCTTGGCCTGGCCTGGCCCGTGGCAGGCCTGGCCGAAGAGCGCCGCTTGCTGGTCGCCGGCGATCCCGGCCACCGGCAGGCCAGGCGACAGCCAGCCGAGGTCGCCGGTCTCGCCGAGCATGCCCGACGAAGGCGAGATGAGGGGCAGGACCTCGCGCGGGATGCCGAGCAGCGCCAGCATCTCATCGTCCCAGGCCACCGCCCGCAGATCGAGGCAGAGCGTGCGGGAGGCGTTGGTGACGTCAGTGGCATGGACGCGTCCCGCCGTGAGCTTCCAGAGCAGCCAGGAGTCCACGGTCCCGAAGGCCAGCTCGCCGCGGCCGGCCCGGAGGCGCGCACCGGGGACATGATCGAGAAGCCACCGAATCTTGGTCCCGGAGAAATAGGCATCGAGCACGAGACCGGTCCGCTCCCTCACCAGCGGCTCATGGCCGTCGGCGCGCCATCGGTCGCACAGGTCCGCGGTGCGCCGGTCCTGCCAGACGATCGCCCGGTGAACCGGCCGTCCCGTCGAGCGCTCCCACAACAGAGTGGTCTCGCGCTGGTTGGTAATGCCGATGGCGGCGACGTCGGCGCTGGCCACGTGACCGTCCTTCAGCGCGGCGGTGGCCGTCCGCTCGATCGTCGACCAGATTTCGTCCGGGTCGTGTTCGACCCACCCCGGTTGCGGATAGTACTGCGGCAACTCGGCGTACCCGCGGCCGCGCACCCGCCCCTCGGGATCGACGAGGAGCGCCGTCGAGCCCGACGTCCCTTGATCCAGGGCCAGGACGTACCGGCGGGCGGTCATGTGTTGGAGGACACGGGGTCGCTCATCGGCCGGCCACGCGCAGCGCGAGATCGGGGCGGTCGCTGATGATGATGTCGGCACCGAGGCCGATGACCCGGCGGATGTCCGCCTCCTCGTTGACCGTCCAGGCGGCGAGCGTGAGACGCGCCTCCCGCGCCGCGGCGACGACGTCGGGGTCGATCAACCGGTGATTGAAGCCCACCGCGGCGGCGCCCAGGCCGACCGCCCAGCGCACGCTCGCCGCCGGCCACACGCGCTCGCGCTCGACCTGGCCGCGGCCGATCAGCAGCACGGTCCGCATCGTGGGATCCAGCTCGCGCACGCGACGCACGGTGTCGCGCTCGAAGGCCATCACCAGCGTGCGCGCGCCCAGCCCCCGCTCCCGGACCATGGCCAGGACCTTCTCCTCGATGCCCGGGTAGCGCTGGCCGCGGTCGTCCACCTTGATCTCGAGCAGCAGCCCGGCCCGTGCGGGTCCGAGGAGGTCGAGAAGCTGGACGAGGGTGGGAACCGGCTCGTCGGTGGCGCTGCCGTCGCCGGCCTTGAGCCGAATCCCGGCCAGCGCGGCGCGCCGGGCCTCGCGCACCGCGCCGCGGCCGGTGGTGGTGCGCTCGAGCGTGGGATCGTGCAGGACCACCACCTCGCCGTCGGCCGTCAGGTGGACGTCGGTCTCGACGTAGTCCACGCCCAGGGCTAGCGCGTTGCGGTAGGCGGTGAGGCTGTTCTCCGGCCAGAGCAACGCTCCGCCGCGGTGGGCAGCCACCAGCGGGCGCGACGCCGCGCCCACCCACGGACCGGCGCCGCCGGCCAGGAGCGCGCCGGCGATCCCGAGCGCCACCGTCAGCCTCACCCGGCGTCCGCCTGAAGCCGTTGGACCAGGTCGGCGCGGTCGCTGATGATCACGTCCACGCCCAGCGCGGCCAGGCGCCGCATCGCCGCCTCGTCGTTGACGGTGAACACACCCAGCGCGATACCGGCCCCGCGGGCGGCGGCGACGACGTCGGCGTCGCAGAGCGTGTGGTGCAACCCGAGGAAGCTCGCCCGGGCCGCGGCGGCCCAGCCGACCGCTTCAGCCGCGGGCACCGCCGCCGCCTCGAGGTGGTGGCGGTCCACCAGCAGCGCCGTGGGCGCCGCCGGGGTCACCGCGTGGACCTCGACCAGTACGGCCGGATTGAAGGCCATGATGAAGGCCCGGCCGCTCAAGCCGGCGCCGGCCAGCGTCTCGACCACGCGCTTCTCCAGCCCCGGGTAGCGCGGGCCGGGCACGCACTCCACGCGGCGGCCCCGGCGCTCGTAACGCACCGCCGGTCCCGGCGTCTTGATCTCGATCAGCAGCGTCACGCCGGCGGACGCGGCCAGCGCCAGCACCTCGTCCAGCGTGGGGACCCGCTCGTCCGTGAGCACGCCGTCGACGCCCTTCAGCCGCACCTGGCGCAGCTCGGCTCCCGTCCGGGCCACCACCGGCCCCGAGGCGTTGGTGGTGCGATCCAGCGTGGGATCGTGGATGACGGCGGCATCACCGTCGGCGGTGAGGTGGACGTCGAGCTCCAGCAGCCGGGCGCCCAGGACGATCGCGCTGCGGAAGGCGAGCAGGCTGTTCTCCGGCCACAGCGCGGCTCCGCCCCGGTGCACGACGTAGCGGGGGGCCATCTACTTCTCGGTCTCGATGAGGCCCTTCACGAACCAACGCTGCATGGCCAGGATCACCGCGACCGGCGGCAGCAGGGCCATCATGGCCGCGGCCATCATGACGTTCCATTCCGGCACGTGGGTGCCCGTGCGGGGAATCAGATCTTGAAGTCCGATCACCACGACCCGCATGGCCTCCGTGTTCGTGATCATCAGCGGCCACAGGTACTGGTTCCAGCCGAAAGTGAACAGCACGACGAAGAGCGCCGCGATGTTGGCCCAGGACAGGGGCAGCAGAAAGGACACCAGAAAGCGTAGCGGGCCGACGCCGTCGAGCTGGGCGGCCTCGCAGAGCTCGTTCGGCACGGTGAGATAGAACTGGCGGAAGAGAAAGGTCGCGGTGGCCGAGGCCATCAACGGCACGGTGAGCCCGGCGTAGGTGTTGAGCCAGCCGAGGTTCCCGATCACCTCGTAGGTGGACATGATTCGCACCTCGACCGGCAGCATCAGCGTGACGAAGATCATCCAGAACGCGACCTGGCGCCCCCGGAAGTTGAAGTAGACGACGGCGAAGGCCGACAGCATCGAGATCACGATCTTGCCGACCGCCGAGACCACGGCCACCACCGCGCTGTTCCAGAGCAGGCGCCCCATGTGGGCCCGGGTCCACGCCTGCCCGTAGTTCTCCAGCGCGTGGCCGGAGGGCGTGAGGATCGGGGGCCGGGCGACGACCTCCTGCACCGTTTGGGTCGAGATGATCAGCGCGTAGTACAGCGGAAAGGCGATCACCGCCACGCAGGCGAGGAGGAGGACGTGGACAACGACGGTCTCCCAGGGGAACGGTCGGGGCCGGCGCGCCTCCACCGCCCGGGGCAGCGCGGCGACGCGGTCGGAGGCGGCGATGGTCGAGCCGGCCATCAGTAGGTGACCCTCTTCTCGACGAACCGGAACTGGAGCGCGGTGAGCGCGATCACCACGACCATCAGGATGACGGACTGCGCTGCCGAGGAGCCGAGGTTGAGGCCGATGAAGCCGTCCTTGTAGACCTTGAAGACCATGATGTCCGTCGCCCCGCCGGGGCCGCCCTGGGTGACGGCGTGGATGACGCCGAACGAGCCGAAGAAGGAGAAGATCAGGTTGACGACCACCAGATAAAAGGTCACCGGCGAGAGCAGCGGGAAGACGATCGCCCAGAAGCGCCGGACGGCGCCGGCGCCGTCCACGCTGGCCGCCTCCAGCACGGACTGGGGGATGGCCAGGAGCCCGGCCAGGAAGAAGGCGATGTTGTAGCCCACGTGCGTCCAGGCGGTGGTGAGGATGACCAGGGCCATGGCCACCCAGCCCTTGAGCAGCCAGTTGAACTCGTAATCGATCAGGAAGCTGAGCCAGTAGGGCAGCACCCCGTAGGAGGGATGGAACATGAAGAGGAAGATGATGCCGGCCACGGGCGGCGCGATCCCGTAGGGCCAGAGCACGGCCGTGCGGTAGGCGGCCAAGCCCCGGATCTTCTGCGTGGCCAGGGCGGCCACGAAGAGCCCGGCCCCCACGCCGAGGGCGGTCACGCCGAGAGCGAAGACGAAGCTGTTGACGACCGATCGGTAGTACTCGGGGTCGGTGAGCAGCCGCTGGAAGTTCTCCAGCCCGACGAAGAAGGTCCGGTCGCCGAAGGGCGAGGTGCGGAAGAAGCTGAGCCGGAGGGACTCGAAGGCAGGCCAGAAGAAGAACACGAGGGTCACCACGATCTGCGGGAGCACCAACAGATAGGGCAACCCCCGGTGCTTGAAGACGGCCCGCCTCATGCCTACGGCTTGTGCGCGGCCGCGAACTCCTTGAGGATCTCGTTGGCCCGGGCCACCGCGGCGTCGAGACCCTCCTTCGCCGTCTTCTTGCCCGCGAAGATGTTCTCGAACTCGGGCTCGATCACGTCCCGGAGCTGGGCCATGTTGCCGAGGCGATGGCCGCGGCTGTTGGCCGTGGGCGCGGCGCTGAGCTGGCTGAGCGCCGTCCACTGCTCGGGGTTCTTCTTGAAATGATAACCGGCCTCGAGGTTCTTGATCGCCGTCTGGGTGATCGGCACATAACCCGTCGTCAGGCTCCACCACATCTGCTGGTGCGGCTCGCTGATGAACTTCATGAACTGGGCGACGCCCCGGTAGTCGGCGGGCTTCTGGCCCTTCATCACCCAGAGCGTGCCGCCGCCCACGATCGTGTTCTGCTTCTTGTACGGCGGCCCCCAGTGGGGCAGCTGGCCCGTGCCCCAGGCGAACTTGGTGATGGCCTTCTTGAAGCCCCCGATCACCGCGGACGACTGGATGAGCATGGCGCAGTCGCCGTTGATGAACTTGGGGTCAGGCTGCCCCATGCGCCCGCCGTAGGAGTAGACCCCATCCTTCTGCCAGGCGGCCAGTTGCCCGATGTGCTTGACGCCGAACTCGCCGTTGATGAGCAGCTTCGTGTCGAGGCCCGTGTAGCCGTTCTCGTTGGTGGCGAAGGGCTGGTCGTGCCAGGGGAAGGTGTTCTCAAGCATCGTCCAGGATGGCCACGAGGTCGTGAAGCCGCACTTGGCCCCGCCGGCGGCGATGATCTTCCGGGAGACCTCTCCGACCTGCTTCCAGGTCGTCGGCGGCTTTTCGGCGTCGAGGCCGGCCTTCTTGAAGGCGTCCTTGTTGTAATAGAGGATCGGGCTCGACGAGTTGAACGGCAACGAGTAGAGGTTGCCGTCCTTGGAGTAGTAGCCGGTCACGGGCTTGATGAAGTCGGCCCAGTCGACCGCGACCTCCTGTTCCTTCAGGAGCTGAAAGATCGGGTAGATGGCGCCCGAGAGGAGCATCGTCTGGGTGCCGACGTCGAAGACCTGGACGATGTGGGGCGGGTTCTTCTGCCGGTACGCGGCGATGGCACCGGTCAGGACCTCGGGATACGTCCCCTTGTGCAGGGCCTTGACCTCATACTCGGACTGGCTCTGGTTGAACTGCTTGACCAGCTCGTTGGTGGTCTCGCCGAGCTGGCCGCCCATCGCGTGCCAGAAGTGGATCTCGGTCTTGGCCAGCGCGTCAGCCGGGAGGGCCACGAGGGCGAGCGCGGCGACGGCGACGGCCCAGCGGCGGATCGAGGTCGGCATGGTATTCCTCCGAGTCGTGGGGTGCGGGGACTATATCACAGGGGGCGTACCGGGGGCGCGACGCGCTCGTTACGACTTGAAGCGCTGCGAGTGGGCGACGTGGGTCTGGTACGCCTCCAGCTCGGCGTCCAGACGGCGGGGCGACCAGCCGGCCAGCTGCGCCATGCGGCGGCCGACGGCCTCGGCGCAGTCGAGCCCCTGGCAGCGGCTGGTGCCGATGCCGATGCGGCGCAGCATCACGTCCTGGAGCGAGACCGCCAGCTCCTCCTGCACGGCGACGTGGAGCTGAGCGACGATGTCCGGGTTCTGCGGACACAGCGGCTCGGTGCCCCCCGGCACCTTGCCGCTCCACTCGATGATGCGGCGGTAGCCCCGGCCGTAGGTGGCCACCAACGCCTCCAGGGTGGGCCGGCCGAGACCGGAGGCGGCCATCTCCGGCCCCACGTCGAGCCAGGAGCGCGCCTCCACCCGCCCGACCTCCTCGTCAGCGCCGTCGAGCGTCAGGCGGGCCGTGGGGCTGGTCGCCCGGCGTCCCAGAGTCTTCAGCACCCGAGCGCCGAGCTCGGCGGCCAGACTGCGGTAGCAGGTGAGCTTGGTGCCGGTGACCGAGAGGAAGGTGCCGTCGGCCTCGGCCACGACACGGTGGGCCCGCGAGACCTCGGACGCCCGCCGGCCGGCCTCCCACGAGAGCGGGCGCACGCCGGCATAGGTGTAGGCGACCTGGTCCGGAGCCACGCGGCGGTCGGGCAGGACCTGGCGGACCTCGCCGAGCAGGTACGCCACCTCCTCGCGCGTGGCGTGGACGCGGTCGAGGTCGCCGTCGAAGTCGGTATCGGTGGTGCCGACGAGCGAGAACTCCCGCCAGGGGATCACGAAGATCATCCGGTCATCGCGTGTGCTGTGGTAGATGGCGCGCTCGGTAAGCCGGGGCAGCAGGCAATGGATGCCCTTCGTCCGCCGGACGATGTGGCGGCCCCGCTCGGCGATCCCGGCCTGCTCGCGCAGGAGATCGACCCACGGGCCGCTGGCGTTGACGACGACACGGGCCCCCAGCGTGACGACTCGCCCGCTGAGCAGGTCCCGGACCCGCACGCCGGCGGCGTGGCCCCGCTCGTTACGGATCACCCCCTCGACCTCGGCGTAGTTGAACGCGCGGGCCCCGTGCCGGCAGGCCGAGAGCACGTTCTCCAAACACAGCCGTTCGGGGAACAGCAGGAGGTCGTCGAAGTAGTAGCCGGCCCCCTTGAGGTCGTCGGCGCGCAGCCCCGGCTCCAGGCTGAGCGCGTCGACCGCGCGCAGCACCCGGTAGCGCTCGCGGTCCCGGCCGGGCGTGAGCCAGTCGTACAGGCGAAGGCCGATGCGCACCTTCACGAGGCTGCGCGACGAGCGGCGATAGATCGGCACCAGGAAGGGCAACGGCCGGACCAGGTGGGGCGCCAGTCGGCGGAGGGTCTCCCGCTCCCGCAGCGACTCGCGGACCAGGCCGACGTCGAACAGCTCGAGGTAGCGCAGCCCGCCGTGGATCAGCTTCGACGAGCGCGAGGTGGTGCCCGACGCGAAGTCGCTCTTGTCGACCAGGGCCGCCGACACGCCGCGCAGGGCCAGATCGCGGGCGACCCCGGCGCCCGCCATACCGCCGCCGATGATGACGACATCGTAGTCGCCGTCGGTCAGCCCGATCGCTCGCGCCATGACTCGATCAGCTCTCCGATCGATCCTATCACGGCGTCCGGCGCGAGCTCGGCGATGCGGGGATCGTCGGCGCGCGTGACACCGCTGAGCACGAGCACGGTGCCGAGCCCCCGGCGCTTGCCCATCACGATGTCGGTCTCCAGACGGTCGCCGACGATGACGCAATCGTCAGCGGTCACGCCCAGCGTGGCCAAGGCCACGTCCAGGATGATCGGCGACGGCTTGCCGACGATCATCTCCACCGTCCGGCCGGTCACTGCCTCCACGGCGGCGATCATGCCCGCGCAGTCCGGGATCTCACCCTCCGCGGTGGGGCAGGTGCGGTCGGGGTTGGTGGCGATGAGTCGAGCGCCGCTGCGGGTCACCGCCTGAAGGGCGGTGTTCAGCTTGGCGTAGTCGAACGTGCGGTCGAACGCGATCACGACCCAGCGCACGCGATGGTCCGGGCGGACCTCGAAGCCGTGGGCGGCCAGCTCGACCATCAGCGGCGGCTCCCCGATGACGAACAGCGGGGCTCCCGGGTCCAGCGTGTGGAGGTGCCGGGCCAGCACCAGGGACGACGTGATCACCTCGTCGGCGCCGGTCGGGATGCCGAGCGCGGTCAGCGTGGCGGCGTAATCGGCGCGCGTCTGCAGCGGTTTGTTCGAGAGGAAGGCCACACGCCGGCCGGCCGCACGGAGGGCCAGGATGGTGTCCCGGGCCCCGGGAATCAACACCGGCCCCCGGTAGACGGTGCCGTCGAGGTCGAACAGCCAGCCCCGGTGCGGCAGGCTGATCATTGGAACGGGTGCCGCGAGGTCGGCTCGAGCCGTGGGTGGCCTGATCCAGGCGCGCGGGGCTGCGTTCGCCTAGACCGATTGTTCATCTCGAACGTCAAGCTGGGCTGCCCGAGGTGCGCGGTGGCTTCGTTCGCGGCTCACGTGGCGTGGGCGACGCGCGACTCCAGGAGCCGGCGGATGTCCGCCGGCCGGTACCCAAGGTCCCGCAGGACGCTGCGGGTATCGGCGCCCAGGGCCGGGGCGTGGCGCCGCAGGCGGGCGGGCGTCCGGCCCAGACGCAGGGGAAAGCCCATCATGCGGAGCCGGCCGGCTCGGGGATCGCGCGTCTCCATCACCACGCCGTTGCTGGCGAGCTGGGGATGCTCGAACACCTCGCGCCCGCTGTTCACACGGCCCGCCGGAACGCCCGCCTCGATCAGGATCTTCAACCATTCGTCCGTCGTCCGTGTCCGGAACCGCGAGGCCAGCATCTCGATCAGAACAGTGTCGCCCCGCTGGGCGACGAGCCGGGCCCACGGGCTGTAGCGGGGGTCGCTCAGCAGCGCCTCGAGATCGAGGGCCCGGCACAACCGCTGCCAGAGCCGCTCGGCGATGACGGCGATGGTGACGAAGCCGTCGGCCGTCGGGTAGGCGCGGTACATCGCCATCGGGGGCGGCGTGGTCTCGGGCGCGGGATCGCCCTCCAGCCAGATGAACCGGTGCGCCTGCAGCGCGATGCAGGCATCGAGGAGCGACGACTCTACCGGCTGGGTCGGGCCGCCCCGCTCCCGGGCCAGCAGGGCGAGGGCGACGCCGTAGGCGAGCATCAAGGCGCTTCCGGTGTCGGCGATCGGAGCCGCGTTGACGAGCGGGGCGTTGCGCCCGTCGGGATGGGGCAGGAGGAGCCCCGTCTCACCACCGACCACGAGGTCGAAGGCGCGGCGGTGGGCGTCGGGTCCCCGGCGGCCGAAGCCGGCCAGCGCGCACACGATGAGCCGGGGGCGGCGGCGAGCCAGCGTCCGGGGATCGAGGCCGAGCCGGGCCAGCATGGCCGGGGCATAGTTGGTGAGAAGCACGTCAGCGCGGTCCAGCAGGCGCTCGAGGACTGTGCGCCCGGTGGGACTGGCGTAGTCCAGGCTGAGGCTGCGCTTGTTGCGATTGGTGGCGAGAAAGAGCTGGCTGTCGCCGGCCGGCGAGCTGCGTCCCCACCGCCGCCAATCCTCGCCCTCCTGCGTCTCGACCTTGACGACGTCGGCGCCGAAGTCTCCGAGGTACATCGCGGCCAGCGGCGCCGCCAAGTGATGCGCCATCTCGACGACACGATAACCCTCCAGCGGGAGGCGGAGCGCACGGCGCTTCATTGTACCGGGGTCCGTGTGCCCGGCTCGGGCCGTGGGTGGCCTGAGCGAGGCGCGCGGGGCTGCGTTCCCCTGAACCGATTGTTCATCTCGATCCGCAGGGGCGGCATGCACAGGAGACTATCATCCCGGGCGCCGCCTCTCCACGCCGCTCTGTCCCAGGAAGGCTCACGCCGACCCGCTGATGTATATCCTGAGTCCTATTGCGCGGCCTCGGGACTTCTCTTTAGACTCACCGTCAACGCGAGCGAGTCACATAATGAGCTGCCCGCATGCCCAAGTGGTCGCTTCGGTGGGACCTGACCGTCGTCGAGAGCAGCGTCCTCGCTGTTCGGCCTTTCTTCTCTGACGTGATCGCCAAGATCATCGCCGCCGCGCGGGATGCAGGGCAGGCCATCGAGCGCGTTCGGGCCCCCGGCATGGAGGTACACGAGAAGGGGGATTCCGGCGGGCCGCTGACCCGGGCCGACCGCGACTCGGACGCACTGCTCCGAACCCGGCTCACCGCCCTGGTTCCGGCCGGTTGGCTCTCCGAGGAGACGTCGGACACCCAGGACCGCCTGGTGGCCTCGCGCCTCTGGATCGTGGATCCCCTGGACGGCACCAAGGAATTCGTCGCCGGGCTGCCCGAGTACTGCGTCGCCATTGCGCTGGTCGACGCCGGGGAGCCGACGCTCGCGGTGGTGCACAACCCGCGGACCGGCGACGTCTTCTGGGCGGAACGAGGCCGCGGCGCGTTCCGGAACGGCGAGCCGATGCGGGTCCGCGAGGGTGACACGCTGTTGGCGTCGCGGACGGAAGTCGTCGCCGGGGAGTTCGAGCCATTCGCGGCCGACTGGACCGTGCGAACGGTCGGGAGTATCCAGCTCAAGCTGGCGCTGGTGGCCGCCGGGGACGCATCGGCGACGCTGTCGCGGGGTCCCAAGTGGGAGTGGGATGTGTGCGCTGGTGCTCTCCTGGTCGCCGAGGCCGGCGGGCGGGTGGCGGATGTCACGGGCGCACCACTCCGCTACAACCAGCCCTGGCCCAAAACACGGGGCGTCCTGGCCGGCGCCCCGGGGGCATACGACCGGGCGCTGGCGAGGATCAACGCGATCGGCGTGTCGGCTCGAATGGGGGAGCTGAACCGGGAAGCGAGATTGGGGGACGCGGGGCCACGGCTTCGCTCGGGCGTGGCGTCGGATCCGGCGAAGTCAACTCGTTAATCTCATGCACCTCCGTCTGGTAGATCTCGTCCACAGCGTGATCCAGTCCACGAGCTCGTTGGCGTCGTCGTCGCCCAGCCTCTCGTAGAACAACCGCGAGAGCTTCGCGATCTCTGGCCCGCCACAGCTCGCCACGCGCCACGGCCGGGGGTTCGCGTGGTAATTCACCGGGCTCTCTCGGTCGGGCAAGTCACCATGGCGAAGTCCTCATGGTCAGGCGGCTGGAACCTGGGTCGGGCGGTGACCCTTCTGGATAGGGACTTGGTCTGACCGCACGTGTCGCTGGCTAGGCTTCTCGAGGAGTGTCGGGATGGGAATCGCTGAGCCGCGCGAGGGTTGAGGACATGGAGACCATAGGCTGGCCGGCCTGGCTCACCCTGCTGGTGGTACTCGCCACCGTCGTCGTGCTCGCCCTCGACCGGCTCTCGCCGGCGGCAACCGTGCTGACGGCGGTGATCGCGCTTCTCTTGCCCGGTGTCATCACCCCCGAGCAGGCGTTCTCCGGGTTCTCCAACGCGGCCCCGATTACGGTGGCGGCTCTGTACGTGCTGGCCCGCGCGGTGGAAAAGACTGGAGGCCTCCAGCCGCTGGTGACGGCGACGATGGGGCGAGGGGGCGGCCCACGCCGCTCGCTCGCGCGGCTGCTCGTGCCCGCGGCGGGGGCGTCCGCCTTCCTGAACAACACGCCCATCGTCGCGATGCTGGTCCCCGTGGTGAGCGATTGGGCCGATCGCCACGGCCAATCGCCCTCCCGGTTCCTGATGCCCCTGTCGTTCAGCGTGATGCTCGGCGGGGTCGTCACGGCTATCGGCACGTCCACCAACCTGGTGGTGTCCGGATTGATGCAAGCGCAGGGTCTGGCGCCCATGGGAATGTTCGAACTGACGCCGGTGGGCCTGCCCGTCATGATCCTCGGCATCGTGCTGATCGTCCTCCTGGCGCCCGTAGTGCTCCCCGAGCGCCGCCCGGCGCGCCGGGACGTCACCGACAACGTGCGGGAATTCGTGGTTGACATGACGGTGGTTCCGCGCGGCCCGCTGGACGGCAAGACGGTCGAGGCCGGCGGGCTTCGTCATCTGCAGGGGGTGTTCCTGGTGGAGATCGAGCGAGGCGGGGAACTGGTCGCGCCCGTGGCGCCCTCCACCCTCCTGCTTGGCGGAGACCGGCTGGTGTTCGTGGGCAAGGTCGACCTCGTGGTGGACCTCCAGAAGATGCGGGGGCTGGTGTCGGCCGAGCGGCACCACCTCGAGTCGTTCGACACACCCAAGCACACGTTCTTCGAGGCGGTGGTGGGAGAGGCGTCGCCGCTCGTGGGTCGCAGCATCAGGGAGGCGGACTTCCGAAGCACCTACCAGGCCGCCGTGGTCGCCATCCACCGCGCGGGACAGCGGGTGCAGGCCAAGTTGGGAACCGTCCGGCTGCGGGTGGGCGACACCCTGTTGCTCCTGACCGATCCCGGCTTTCGGAACCGCTGGCGAGACCGCAACGACTTTCTGCTGGTCTCCCGGCTCGGCGGCGCGCCCCCCGCGGCGAGCCGCAAGGCGGGACTGGTTGGCGTGGTGACGGCCGCCATCGTGGTGGGTGCGGGCGCCGGGCTGCTCCCCATCCTCCACGCGTCGCTGGCCGGCGCACTCCTCCTGGTGGTTCTGGGCGTTCTGACCCCAGCCGAGGCGCGCGGGGCCGTAGATCTGGAGGTGATCGTCCTGATCGCGGCATCGTTCGGCCTCAGCGCCGCACTCGAGGCGAGCGGGCTGGCGTGGCTGGTGGCTCACGCCCTGGTCGACGCCTTCGGGGTCCTGGGAAGCGTCGGGGTGCTGCTCGGAGTGGTGGTCGCCACCGTGGCGCTCACCGAACTGGTGACCAACAACGCAGCCGCCGTCCTCATGTTTCCCATCGCCGTCGCGGCCGCGCGTGAGATCGGTCTCGAGCCACGGGGCTTCGCGATCGCAATCGCAATCGCGGCCTCCGCATCGTTTCTCACGCCCATCGGGTACCAGACCAACACGATGGTCTACGGCCCCGGCGGGTATCGGTTCGGCGACTACGCGCGGCTGGGGGTACCGCTGACCGCTATGGTCGTGCTGACGATCGTCACCCTTGCGCCGCGGTGGTTGCCATTCTGAGCGCCGATGTCCGCACAGACCGCCGTGGTCCACTATGATGGCGCGGCGCCTGTCCTTTCGACGCGCGCGGAGGCCTGCGCCGTTCAGATGACGGGCGGTCCGGTTGGCCGGCGTTGCGGCCGCCGAGTCAGCCGGTGAAGTCGGGATAGGACTGGTCGCGCTCGTGGATCGTGCGGTCGGCCGAGGGCCACGCGATCCCAAAGGCGGGGTCGTTCCAGCGCACGCCCCGGGCGTGAGCGGGCGAGTAGAACTCCGACATCTGGTAGAAGACCTCGGTGTCGTCCTCGAGTGTCTGGAAGCCATGGGCCACCCCCTCGGGGACGTAGAGCATCTTCTGATTCTCCCGGGAGAGAACCACCGCCACGTGCCGCGTGAAGGTCGGCGAACCCCGCCGGAGATCGACGATCACGTCGTAGATCGCCCCGGCGGTGCAGCGCACCAGCTTGGCCTCCTGGTGGGGCGCCGCCTGATAGTGCAGGCCGCGGAGCGTCCCCTTCTTCTTGTTGTACGAAATGTCGCACTGCACGACGCGGGGGTTGAGGCCTCGGGCCTCCGCCTCGCGCCCACACCAGCTGCGGGCGAAGAACCCGCGGGCGTCTTCCAGCCGCTCGGGCTCGATCACGAACGCCCCGGCCAGCGCTGTCTCGGCGAAGATCAGGGGTACACCTTCACGTCCGGGATGGGGACCACGAACTGCCCCCCCCAGGCGCGGATCCCCGCCATCTGCTCCATGATCTCGTCCTTGAGGTTCCAGGGCAGGATCAGCACGTAGTCCGGCCGCGTTTCGGCGATGCGCTCGGGCGGGTGGATGGGGACGTGCGTGCCCGGGGTGTACTTGCCGTGCTTGTAGGGATTGCGGTCCACCGTGTAGTCGAGGAAGTCCGTGCGGATGCCGCAATAGTTCAGCAGGGTGTTCCCCTTCCCCGGGGCCCCGTAGCCGACGATCGACTTGCCCTGGCGCTTGGCGGCGATGAGGAAGTCGAGCAGGCGGCGCTTCGTCTCGTGCACCTGCTCCGTGAACGACGCATACCGCTCCAGGCGGCTGAACCCGCCCGCCTCCTCGCGGGCGCGCAGGGCGTGGGCGCGCTCGGTCACCGGGCGCGACGTGTCGGCGGCGTGTCGCGCGTAGATGCGGAGCGAGCCCCCGTGGGTGGGCAGCTCGTCCACGTCGAAGAGGGTGAGCCCATGGGCGGCACAGATGCGCTCGGCGGTGGAGAACGAGAAGTACGAGAAGTGCTCGTGGTAGATGGTGTCGAACTGATTCTCGTCCATGAGGCGTTGCAGGTGGGGAAACTCGATGGTGACGACGCCGCCGGGCTTGAGGAGGAGGGCCATGCCGGCCACGAAGTCGTTGACGTCGGGCACCTGGGCCAGGACGTTGTTCCCCACGATGAGGTCGGCTCCTCGCCCCTCGGCGGCGAGGGCGCCGGCCGTGTCGCGGCCGAACAGCCGGCTGACGGTGGGGACTCCCCTGGCCGTCGCGGCGGCGGCGACGTTGCGGGCCGGCTCCACCCCCAGGACGGGGATGCCCTTGGCCACGAAGTACTGGAGGAGGTAGCCGTCGTTGCTGCCCAGCTCGACCACGAGGTGCTCGCGCCCCAGGCCCAGCCGGGCCGAGATCATGTCCACGTAACCGGCGGCGTGCCTCAGCCAGGAATCCGAGTACGACGAGAAGTAGGCATATTCGGTGAAGATGTGATCGGGGGCGACGTACTCCTCGACCTGGACCAGGAAGCACCGGGCGCACACGTAGACGTGGAGCGGATAGAACGGCTCCATCTGATTGAGCTGCTCTGGCGAGAGGTACGTCTCGCAGAGCGGGGACATCCCCAGGTCCACCAGGGTGTGGGTCAACGGAGTCTGACAGAAGCGGCACGAGGCCATGGGGTCAGTTCCGGGTCGGCTGCCCTCGCCACCGGAGCGATTGGTCCAGGCGGCCGGTGCGGAGCAGGAGTTTCAGGTGCTCGATCCGCTTGTACTTGGGGCCCTCGTAGTCCTCGAGGGCGAGTCCCACCGCCTGATACGCCGCGTACAGCTCCCGCGCGCCCTCCCGGGCGTTCCACTGCGGCTTGAAGTCGGGCAGGACGCGGGCGATCTTGCTGAAGTCGGCGCGGTAGCAGCGGGGGTCGGGGCCGCCGGCCGCAGCATACTCGATCTGCGACCCCGGGACCGTCTCGCGCACGATCTCGGCCAGGTCGCGGATCCGATAGTTCTCCTCGGTAAGGCCGACGTTGAACGCCTGGTTGTGCACCGCCTCTCGCGGCGCGGCCAGGATGGCCAGGAACGCCCGGCTGATGTCTTCGATGTGGACGAGGGGGCGCCAGGGCGTGCCATCGCTCTTGATGAGGACGCGGCCGGTCGTGAAGGCCCACGCCATCAGGTTGTTGAGGACCAGATCGAACCGCATGCGCGGCGACACCCCGTAGGCGGTGGCGTTGCGCAGGGACACCGGGCTGAAGCGCGCGTCGGCCAGCGGGGCGAGGTCGCGCTCCACTCGCACCTTGGAGATGGCGTAGGGGGTGATCGGCCGCAGCTCGGCCGTCTCATCCACCGGGGTGTCCCCTGCCGCGCCATAGTTGCTGCACGACGAGGAGAAGAGGAAGCGGGGCACCCCGGCCGTTCTGGCCAGGTGCGCCAGCCGCACCGAGCCGTGGTGATTGATGTCGTAGGTGATCTCCGGGTTGAGGTCGCCCAGGGGGTCGTTGGACAGACCGCCGAGGTGGATCACCGCGTCGAAGCCACCCAGGTCCCGAACCTCCACGTCGCGCAGGTCCTTGCCGGCGGTGGCGACGTCGGGGACGCCGGCTCCGAAGGTGCACTGTGCGAACAGGTCGCTGTCCAGCCCGATCACCTCGTGCCCGGCCGCCTGCAGCATCGGCACCATCACGCAACCGATGTACCCGCGATGTCCGGTCACCAGGACGCGCATTACAGCAGGACGACCTTGCGGCCGTAGAACGCTTCGGCGTAGCCGTCGGGGGCATTGGCTTCCATCCCCCGCACCCGCAACACCGCCCGGAACAGGTCCTCGGAGAACCAGCGTCGATCGCGCTGGCTGGCGAAGTGCGTCAGGAGGAGATCGATCTTCCTCCGGCACTGCGCCTCGTCCAGGGGCACGAAGACGTTGGGCGAGCCGAAGTCGCCGTCGTACTTCGGGATCTCGTACTCGAGAATCAGATGGTCGCGAAACGTGTTCCAGGTCAGCTCGGCGATCAGTCGGTGGTCCTGGTGCAGGTCGTTGCGATAGTGGGTGAAGATGAGGTCGGGCGTCACGCGCTGCTTCAGGGCCTCGAAGTAATCCTTGATGGCCTCCCCCTGAGCGGGAAAGAAGCCGTCGCGAAACCGCTGGATCTCGATGTGCGCCGACTTGGCGCTGGCCAGCACGGCCCGGGCACTCTCCTGGGCTTCTTGCTCGCGGCGCTCCTCGGCGCTGAACACCACCCAGGTGACCTCGATGGGCCCCCCGCCCTCGGTGAGCCGCAGCAGGGTGCCCGCGCACCCGATCTCGATGTCGTCGCTGTGGGCGCCGAGACACAGCAGACGCTCCGCGCCCGGCCGCCATCGGTCCAGAGAAAGGCCGAGCATCGGCCCCCGCTCAGTCCTCGGCGCCGCCGGCCCCCGGGCCGCTGATCGCGGCACTCCCCGGCTGCCACACCGCCCACGGCATCTGGCCCTTGGCGGCCAGGTCGTCGAACATCTGCTTGTCCTTGAGGGTGTCCATGCATGCCCAGAAGCCGTGGTGCCGGTACGTGATCAGGGCCTGCTTGCCGATCAGCCGCTGGAAGGGCTTTTCGACCAGCTCGTCGCCGGTCTGGAGGAAATCGAAGATCTGGCGCCGGAAGATGAAGAAGCCTCCGTTGATCCACACCTCGGACTTCCGCATGTCCTGGATGTCGGTCACCAGGTTGCCGTCCCCGAACGACACCATATGGAACGTCTGGTGCGGTCGGACGGAGACGAAGCCGCCAATGGCGTCATGGCGCCCGAAGTGCTCGACGTAGGACACCAGGTTGAGATCCGACAGGTTGTCGCTGTAGTTGGCCAGGAACATCTCCTCACCGTCCAGGTAGCGCTCCACCGCCTTGAGGCGCTGGCCGATGTTGGCCTGCAGCCCGGTGTCGGCGAAGGTGATCTCCCAGTCCTCGATGTCCCGCCGGTAGAGACGGACTTCCCGCCCCCCGCGGGTCAGCACGAAGTCGTTGGACAGACACTCGTCGTACTTCAGGAAGTACTCCTTGATGACGTCGCCCCGGTACCCGAGGCAGAGGATGAACTGCCGGTGCCCGAAGTGCGCATAGTACTTCATCAGGTGCCACAGGATGGGGCGGAAGCCGATGGGAACCATCGGCTTGGGGATGGTCTCCGAGTACTCGCGCAGCCGCGTGCCGAACCCGCCGCAGAACAGGACGACCTTCATCGGACGCCGGCCCTCGCGCCGCGCCGGCTCACAGCCGCGCGGCGGCCCGCCGGCTGCGCAGCACGCAGTCGTGCGTCATCAAGTATTTCCACTCCGCGTACCGACCGACGCGCGCGACGCCGACGCTCTCCAGGAACCCGTTGATGACCTCGAGGGCCATCCGGCGGTTGTGGTCGAAGATCACCTGGCCCCAGGGGATGAAGCGGACGTGGCTCCCGATGATGGCCTCCGGCCCTTCCAGGAGCCCCATCTCGATCAGCTCCGTTTCGACCCGGCATCGCACCTCGTCGCGGTCGGTGGGCAACGGCCGATACGCCGAGCCGTACACCTCGACCGAGATCCCCGTGCATCCGGCCGGGGCGTTGTGCGGCGAGAAATGCTCGGTGGTGCTGATGCGCGTCGACAGCTTGTCTTCGTCGTAGACGTAGATCCAGGTGTTCTTCCGCGTGGCCGGATGGCGCGCCGCCACGTCCACCAGGTAGATGTTGGAGGCCCGGAGGAGAGCGGACGCCTCGTGCACCTCGGGGGGCGCGTCCTCGGAGCACTTGATGAGGGTCGGCAAGGGGATGGTTGACACCAGCGTGTCGTAGTCGATCTCGCTGCCGTCGGAGAAGCCGAGCTGCCGCTCGCTGAAGTTGACCCACTCCAGGGTCTTGCCGTAGTAGATGCGGGCGTCGGCGGCGAGCTTGCGGGAGAACGACAGGTACCCGCCCCGGGCCGGGTAGCGGGACTTCTGCACCCAATAGGTGTTCCGGTTCAGCGGCCCCTTGGCTCCCTGCTGCACGTCCTCGATCTTGGGGTAGTACACGCGGGCCCCGATCCAGTCGGTGCCCAGGTTCTTGGGCTCGGTCGTCCAGTATTTCCGGGTGTAGGCGGCGGGAAACGTTTCGGCAAACACGCGTCCGAAGGCCTGGTCGATCCACTCCTGATAGTCAGCGGGCCGACCCTGAGGGTTGGAGCGGGCCTCCAGGAAGCTCTGCAGGCACTGCGAGCGGAGCGGCTCGGGGACCTGGTACAGGTTGGACTGGGCCGGGTGATCGATCCAGTGCCCGCGGAAGTAGTTGGCGGCGCTCGCCTCGAATTCGACGAAGTCGCCGTCCACGCTCTCCGCGAAGAGGTTGCGGACGTACTCGTTGCCGGTGAACAGCACGTGGGGGCCCTCGTCCCACGTGAAGCCGTCCCGCTCCACGCTGTGGACGTGGCCACCGCAGTAGGCGCGGGCCTCGTAGATGGTGCAGCGCTGGTGGCCCGCGTGATAGGACACGCCGAGGCCTGAGAGACCAGCGCCCAGAATCGTGAGGTGGCTCATCCGCTCTCCTTAACCCGGGCTGGCCGCTTGACCCGCGACATACAACGCTAGTACCACATTCGCCCGGCGGAGAGACATAGGCGAAAAGGCATAGGAACGTGATCTCCCTCCCGGCTCCACACACGCCGGATCTGGCTGGGACTGCCCGCCTTCTTACCAACCGATCTATAGGGGAGGAGACGGGGATGATCCAAGCCTTGGTGTGTTCCGCTAGCGCAACAGCGGAGCGACGGCGGCCTGAGCGAGATCGACGAAGGGCGCCGGCATCACGCCGAGGACGACGATGCCCAGGAGGGCAATGGCCAGGGCCAGGCCGCCGGCGAGCGACGGCGCCAGCGATGCCGGGGCGCCCTCGGGCTCCTGCATGTACATATAGACGATGACGCGCAGGTAGTAATAGGCGGCGAGGGCTGAGTTCAGCACGGCGACGACGGCAAGGACCACGTACCCGGCCCGCACGGCGGCACCGAAGACGTAGAACTTGCCCACGAAGCCGGCCAACGGCGGGATGCCCACCAGCGACAGGAGGAAGAGGCCGAGGGCCAGCGCCAGCAGGGGATGGCGCCGCCCCAGGCCCGCGTAGTCGCGCACCGCCACCGCCTCCTCGCCCGCCCGCTCGCAGAGCGCGATGACGCCGAAGGTGCCCACCGTGGTGAAGGTGTAGGTCAGCAGGTAAAAGAGGACGGCCCCGGTGCCGGAGGCGCCGCCGGCCACCAGCCCCACCAGCATGTACCCCACGTGGGCGACCGACGAGTACGCCAGCATCCGCTTGAGGTTCGACTGGGCGATGGCCACCACGTTGCCCACGGTCATGGTCGCCGCCGCCAGCACCCACAGGACTGTGGTGGCGTCGGGGGGCGGGGGGCGCAACCCGGCGATGACCAGGCGGATCAGCGCAGCGAACACCGCCGCCTTGGACCCGGTGGCGATGAACGCGGTCACGCTGGTGGGCGCACCCTCGTAGACGTCGGGCGCCCACATGTGGAACGGCACCGAGGCGATCTTGAACCCGAAGCCGACCAGCAGCAGGCCGAGCCCCAGGACGAACAGCGGATCGCCGGGGGCGGCGGCGCCCGCGGCGGCGATGCGGTCGAAATTCGTGGAGCCGGTGGCGCCGTAGAGGAGGGCGATCCCGTAGAGCAGAAACGCCGAGGCGAAGACGCCCAGCAGGAAGTACTTCATGGACGCTTCGCTGGATTCCCGCCGCCGCTTGAAGAGCCCGGCGAGCACGTAGAGCGACAGCGACATCAGCTCCACACCCAGAAAGACGACGATGAGGTCGTTGGCGGAGGCCAGCGTCATCATGCCGGCGGTGGCGAACAGCACGAGACCGTAGAACTCGCCCGATTCGGCCCCGGCTCGCCGCACGTAGTCCATGGACACCAGCACCACCAGCGCCGCGGCGTAGCCGATGACGACGTGGAAGAACAGCGCGTAGTTGTCCAGCACCACCATGTCGCGGAACCCCCGGCCCCGGCCGCCCCAGGCGGTGAGCGTCGCCAGCAACGCGCCGACCAGGCCGGCCAGCGTCACGGCGCCCAGGTGGGCCTTGTCGCCCCGGGGTGGCAGGAGATCGAGCACCAGCACCAGCAGCGCCGTCCCCACCACGATCAACGTGGGCAGCAGCGTGCCGACCGCGATCGGCGGCGCCGGAATCGGCGTCATCGCGGCAACGGGCCCAGGGCGACGCTGGCCTTGGCCTGAACCTGAGCGATCAGCGCCTCGATCGAGGCCTCGGTGAGGCCGGTGAAGGCGGTCGGGTAAACGCCGATCCCGACGATCAGGGCCACGACCGGGACCAGCACCGCCCACTCCCGCGGTGTGAGGTCGACCAGGCGCCGGTTCTCCTCGTTCTGGAGCTCGCCGAACACCACCCGCTGGTACATCCACAGCAGGTAGACGGCGGCGAAGACGATGCCCGTCGCGGCCAGGGCCGCCAGCCACGGGTTGACCTGGAACACGCCCACGAGGATCAGGAACTCGCCCACGAACCCGTTGAGCCCCGGCAGCCCAAGCGAAGAGAGCGCCACTACCAGGAACACCGCCGAGAAGGCCGGGACCACCTTCCACAATCCGCCGAAGTCGGCGATGAGACGAGTGTGCCGGCGCTCGTAGATCATGCCCACCAGCAGGAAGAGCGCGCCCGTGGACAGGCCGTGATTCACCATCTGGATCAGCCCGCCGGCCATTCCCTGGACGTTGAAGGTGAAGATCCCCAGCATGACGAAGCCGAGATGGCTGACGCTGGAGTAGGCGACCAGCTTCTTGAGGTCGGGCTGCACCGTGGAGACCCAGGCCCCGTAGACGACGCCGATCACCCCCAGCGCGAAGATCACGGGCCCGAAGGCGACGCTGGCGTCGGGAAAGAGGGGCAGGCAGAAGCGCAAGAACCCGTAGGTCCCCATCTTCAGCAGGACGCCGGCCAGGATCACCGAGCCGGCCGTGGGCGCCTCCACGTGGGCGTCGGGAAGCCAGGTGTGGAACGGGAACAGCGGCACCTTGATGGCGAAGGCCAGGGCGAAGGCCAGAAACATGAGGGTCTGGGCCGGGCCCGTGGGGACCACCCAGCGCGCCAGCGTGGGCAGGTCGAAGGTGTACGTCCCGGTGGCGGTCCCATGCTGCACCCAGAGGGCGAGAATGGCCACCAGCATCAGCACCGAGCCGACCATCGTGTAGAGGACGAACTTCACGGCGGCGTAGATGCGGTCGGCACCTCCCCAGACGCCGATGACGAAGTACATCGGGATCAACATCGCTTCCCAGAAGACATAGAAGAGGAAGAGGTCGAGGCTGACGAAGACCCCGAGCATGCCCGATTCGAGGATGAGCAGGGTGATCACGAACTCCTTGCCGCGATCCTCGATGGCCTGCCAGGCCGAGGCCAGGGCCAGCGGCGTGAGGAAGGTCGTGAGCAGCACCAGCAGGAGGCTGATGCCGTCGATGCCCAGGTGATACCCCACGCCCAGCGCCGGCATCCACGGGACGTTTTCCTGGAACTGATAGTCGGCCCGGCCGGCGTCGAAGCCGGTATAGAGCCCAAGCGAGACCAGGAAGGTCAGGATCGCCACCGCCAGCGCGCCCCCGCGCAGGGCGCGCTCGGCCCGCCGCGGGACGAAGGCCAGCAGCACGGCCCCGGCCGCGGGGAGGAAGGTCACCGCGCTGAGCAGACCGATCGTCATCGCTGTCGCACCAGCAGGAAGCCGACCAGCGCCACCGCGCCCACCAGCATGGTGAGCGCGTAGTTCATCACGTAGCCCGTCTGCACGCGGCGGCCGCGCTCCGCCCCGGCGGCCGTGGCCCGTCCGATCGCGTTGACGGCGCCGTCGATGATGCCCAGGTCCACGACGCGGGCCAGAAACAGGGAGAGGGCGAGGAGCGGGCGGACGATGGCCCGATCGTACAGTCGGTCGAAATACCAGGCCTCGAGCAGGAACCGGTGGATCCACGTGCGCGGGCGCCCGATCGTGTCCGCCCGTACCGGCACCGACGCATAAAGGAACCAGGCCAGCGTGACGCCGGCCGCCGCGACCAGCAGGCTGGCCACTGCCAGCACCAGCGTGAGGGCCCCGCTGGCCTCCTTGGCCGGCAGCGGAAACACGGCAGCCAGGACGCGGGCGAAGCGTGTGCCCTGCGCGGAGGGCGCGCCGACGGCCAGCCCGGCCACGAGAGTCAGCAGGGCCAGCGCGACGAGCGGCAGCGTCATGACCGGCGGCGACTCGTGGATGTGGTGGGCGACCTGCCGCGACATCCGTGGCGCGCCGAAGAAGGCCAGGAACACCATCCGGAAGGTATAGACGGCGGTGAGGAACGCGCCGATCAGCAAGAGCACCCAGATCAGCCGGTGGTGCTCGAAGGCCGCGTGGAGAATCTCGTCCTTCGAGAAGAAGCCGGCGAAGGGCCAGATACCGGCCAGGCCCAGCGCCCCCACGAGCATCGTGATGGTGGTGACCACCATCCGGGGGGCCAGCCCGCCCATTCGCCGCAGATCCTGCTCGCCGCCCAAACCGTGAATGACCGAGCCGGCGCCCAGGAACAAGAGCGCCTTGAAGAAGGCGTGGGTCGCCAGATGGAAGATGCCGGCGGCGTAGGCGCCGAGTCCGACCGCGGCGAACATGTAGCCGAGCTGGCTGATCGTGGAGTAGGCGAGCACGCGCTTGATGTCCGTCTGGACGAGCCCCACGGTCGCCGCGTAGAGCGCGGTGGCCACGCCGACCCAGGCCACGACCTCCAGGGCCACGCTGGAGCGCTCGAAGAGGACGTGGCTGCGCGCGACCATGTAGACGCCGGCGGTGACCATGGTGGCGGCATGGATGAGGGCGGAGACCGGCGTGGGACCCTCCATCGCGTCGGGCAGCCAGGTGTGCAGCGGCAGCTGGGCCGACTTGCCGCAGGCCCCCATGAACAGCAGCAACGCGATACCCGTCGCCGCGGCCGGCGACAGGTCTCCGGCCCGTCGGAAGACCTCGGCATAGTCCAGCGTCCCCAGGGCCAGCCACAGCCACATCACGCCGAGCCCGAAGCCGAAATCGCCTACCCGGTTGACCACGAAGGCCTTCTTGCTCGCCTGGGCCGCGGCCGGCCGCGTGTACCAGAAGCCGATCAGGAGGTACGAGCAGAGTCCGACCGCTTCCCAGAAGACGTAGAGGAGGAGGAAGTTGTCGGCCAGGACCAGCATGGTCATGGAGAACACGAAGAGGTTCAGGTAGGCGAAGTAGCGTGCATACCCGGGATCGTCGCGCATGTAGCCGATCGAGTAGACGTGGATCAGGAAGCCGACGCCGGTGACGACGAGCAGCATCACCGCGCCGAGAGGATCGACGCCGGCGGCCACCCACGTCTCGAAGTCGCCGGCCACGATCCAGGGGAACAGTCGTGTGGTGACTGTCTGTCCCCGCCACACGCCGGCGAAGACGACGCAGGCGGCCAGGAACGAGCCGGCGAGCGCGGGCACCGCCACCCAGTGCGCGCGTCGGCCGGTGAAGCGCCCCAGGAGCATGTTGACGAGCGCGCCGACGAGAGGAAGGGCGGGAATCAACCAGACGGCGGTCGACACCGCGCCACTCTAGCCATCGCCCCCGGGGGTGTCAAGCAACCGCCGCCGATGCCGGGCTGCGTTTGCCCGTCACGAATCTGAAGGGCCGGTGGTATCATCCGCTCGTGCCTCGGCGTTCCAGCCCGCGCGTCTGGATCCTCGGCACCCTGGTCCTGCTGGTCGGAGTGGCGGGCTTGGTCTCGTATCTGTTCTGGCGACAATCGGTGCCCGGGGTGCGCGTGACCGGGACGCCGCCCTCTCACGTCGGTCCCAAGACGCCGCTCCCCCTCGTGCTGGAGGCGACACGCGGCAACGTGGTGGAGGCCGAGGTCCGCGTCGTGCAGGGCGGGACGGCGGCCGCCGTCGCTCGTCAGCAGACGCCGGCGCCGCGCGTCGAGCTGACCGCGACCTTCGATGCTTCGGCCGGCCTGCAGGAGGGCGGCGCCACGCTCGAAGTGTGGGCGAGGGACGACTTCTGGCGGCCCCTGTCCCCCGCCCAGCGCGCGCTCGTCAGCGCTCCCGTCACGCTGGACTTCACGCCGCCCAAGATCGAAATCCTGACGCTCACACCGTACGTGTCGCCCGGCGGCGCCGGCATCGTCGTGTTCCGCGCCGGCGATGCGTCCCGCGCGGAGACCCGGGTGGGCGCGCTGGCGTTTCCCACCTTCCCGCTGGGGCCGGCCGGCACCCGGGTGGGCTTCTTCGCGCTCCCCCACGACTTCGGCAAGGGAGCCGGGATCGTACTCACGGCCGAGGACGAGGCCCGCAACAGCGCCTCGCGGGGCATCGCTGCCGAAGTGCTGCCGCGCCGCTTCCGGGCCGATACCGTGGAGATCACCGACGCGTTCCTCCAGGCCAAGGTCCCGGAGCTGCTGCCCCAGCACCCGCCCTCGCAGCCGCTGCTCGGCGCGTTTCTCACCATCAACCGCGACCAGCGCCGGCAGGCCGAGGAGGAGAAGCGCCGGGTGGCGGCCAGGACGCAGGACCGGCCGCTGTGGGAGGGCGCGTTCCTGCAGCCGCGGAACACCCAGGTGTTCTCGAATTTCGCCGAGGCCCGGACGTACCGCTACCAGGGGCGCGCGGTCGACCGCCAGATCCATTTCGGCTACGACCTGGCCTCGACGAAGCGCGCGGCGGTGCCCGCGGCCAACAACGGCGTAATCGCCTTCGCCGGGCCGCTCACCATCTACGGCAACACCATCATCGTCGACCACGGATTGGGGCTCATGACCCTCTACGCCCATCTCTCGACGATCGAGGTCAAGGTCGGCGACCGCGTGGACAAGGGCCAGGTGATCGGCCGCACCGGCACGACCGGGCTCGCCACCGGTGATCACCTGCACTACGAGGTCCTGGTGCACGGGGTGTCGGTGACGCCGCTCGAGTGGTGGGACGCCAAGTGGATCCGCGATCGCATCGGTGGTCCGCTCAGGACGGCCGGGCTGCCCGACCTCGATGGGAGCGACGGCCGCGCCCAGCGACCCGGCGCGTCCCCGCCCCGCACCCGCTAGGAGCCTGTCGGTCCCTAGACTAGGAGCCTGCCGACATATCGAGGAGCGCCCCGGCTTCGCCGGGGCGCTCCGAGCGTTGGGGGGTATGGGGGGCCATGTCGGGGCCCCCCATGTTGCTAGAAAGCGCCGAACTTCTCGTACGCCGCCAGCGGAGTCATGCCGCGCCGGACGCCCGCCCGTACCTTGTTCTCGGTTCCGACCAGGCGCTCGCAGCGGACCAGCACCTCCTGGGCGGCGCGGCGAGGAACGACCACGATGCCGTCGACGTCGGCCACGACAAGATCTCCCAGCGCGACACGAACGCCCCCGATGGTCAGCGGTTGGCCCCAATCCGTCACCCGCCAGCGAGGCACCGAATCTTGAGGAGTGCGATAGCGCACGAAGGTGGGAAATCGTAGCCGGCTGATGAGCGCGGCGTCGCGGGTGGCGCCGTCGATGACGGCGCCTCGCACGCGGCGGGCCCGACACCATTCAGCGGACAGCTCCCCGAAATGGGCGGCCGTCGTGTCGTTGGCGGCCAGGACCAGCACCGAGTCCGCGGGCACCGCCCCCAGCATGGCGAGGAACCGTCGCAACGTGGCGTCGCGCTCGCGAGGCAGGCTGCGGTGAGCGCGGCCCCGGGCGGTGAAGGCGTAGCCGGCGGTCCGCATGTCGGGCGACAGCGGCTGGATCGCCGAGGGCAGCGTCTGGCGCTGCAGCCCCAGCTCGTCCAACACGTCGGTGACGGCAGCCGTCGGAAGCCTCGAGAATCGGCGCGGCAGGCTGTCGGAGCGCGTGGCCATCGGAGTCTCCCCGGCTGTGATTGGATCGCTGGCTCTTCAATACACCAGGTTGCGGAGCGGATGCGACCCGGACTTGGCGCGGGCCGATCAGCGGGTGCGCAGCCCGAGGAGTGTCCGCGGCGGCACGTAGTCACCCACGACGCCGAGCAGCAGGTCGAGGAGGCCCGGCCGCCGCGCGAGCACGCGAGCGGTGACGTTGGCCAGCCGGCGCCGGCCGACGACGAACTGCAGGAGCCGCGTGAACCGCTCCTTGCCGGCAAAGGCCGCCCGCCTCGCCCGCGTGTAGGCGCCGAGCGTGGCCGCCGACCAGTCGCCGGTCCGGAACGCCTCGGCCGCCGACTCGGCGACCAGCTCGGCCCCGCGCAGCGCGCTGAAGACGCCCTCGCCGGTGAACGGATCGTAGAAGCCGGCCGCGTCGCCGACGAGGAGCACGCCGCCCTGACGAGGCGGCGTCACGTGGTAGGCCAGCGGCCCCATCGCCTCCACGGCAGCGATCCGTTGGGCGCCGGCCACGCGCCGGGCCAGATGCGGAAGCTGCTTGACCCGGGCGGCGAAGAAGTCGTCGAGGCGACCACTCCACGGCGCGCCGTGGGCGAGCGGCACAACCAGGCTCATGTTGACGCGATCGGGGGCAAGCGGGTTCAGGATCGCGTAGTCGGGCGGGTCCACGAAGATCTCGCCGACGTCACGGCAGTCGGCAATGCCACGGACGTACGTGACGATGGCCATTCGCCGCAGACGATGGGGTTGGCGGCAACCCAGGCGGTGGGCGATCACCGAGGTCCGCCCGTCAGCGCCGACCACGAGGGGCGCCCGGAAGACCTCGATCCGGCCGCCCCCCTCGACGACCTCGACGCCGTTGACCCGATCCCCTTCGCGAAGGACGCCGGTGACGCGGACCTGCTCGCGCAGGTCGACGGGCAGCACCCGGAGGCGGTCGACCAGGACACCATCGAGCGTGGCCCGGGAGACCCCGAGGGCATGACCGCGGTAGGGTCGCCACGGCCCGATGGGGCGATAGGCGCCGCTCACCGCCGTGCCGTCGGGCGCGGTGATCCGCATGCCACCCAGCCACGCGGCGCCGGCCGTGTCGAGCGCCTTGAGGACCCCGAGACGGTCGAGGATCCTCGTGGCCTCCGGACTCAGATACTCGCCGCAGATCTTGGGACGAGGAACGGTGCCGCGATCGAGCACGAGCACGTCCAGACCGCGCTCGGCCAGCAGGATGGCCGTGGCGGCACCGGCCGGGCCGGCGCCGACGACGATGACGTCGGCGCTCCGAGTCATTGTAACGAGGTCCGCGAAGCTGGCTTGGACCGTGGGTGGCCTGTTCTGGGTGCGCAGGGCTTCGTTCCCCTAAACCGATTGTTCATCTCGAGACTCGTTGACACATATTCGTCGACCACGGTCATTCATCTCGGATTCATTCGAAAATTGCCACGAGGCGGCCGAGCCAAGGGTAACGGTGGATTATCGGCCGGCTCACCCCGGCCTTCCGCGCCAGCACGGTGATCTCGTCCGGCGAGTAGGCGCGGCGGACCGAGAGCGGCCCGTCGTGGCGGGCGAACGGGTGACGAGTGAAGAAGCGCGTGGCCAGCCACACCAGGGAGAGGGCGAGCCGCGTGCGCAGCAGGTCGTTGATCACGACACCGATGCGAGCCGCTGCCCGCATCTCGCCGAGGCAGCGCGCGGCGGCGGTCGGCTCCAGGTGATGCAGCAGCAGCGCGGCGGCCACGACGTGGGCGGCGCCCGGGCGGAACGGCAGCGCGGTGGCATCCGCCCGCACCACCGCGACCCCGGGCCCGGCGATGAGCATCGCCGCTTCACGGTCGACCACGATGACGCGGAGCCGCCGCCCGTGGCGGAGGAGCCGCGCGGCCAGGTCGCCCCGTCCTCCGCCTACGTCGATGATCCGGATGGGCTCGCCCGCCGGCACGCGGGCGGCCAGCCGCGCGATCGCGCGCTCGCTCAGCCAGTAGCCTCCGAACCACGCGTTGAGCCGATCGACATCGGCGAGCGAGGCCTCACGGTCCGCCGGGGAGGCGGGTCCGTCGAGGTACTCCTGCACGCCTCGCGCCCGCGCCAGCACCGGCCTACCAGCGCAGGAGCGCGCCCTCGGCCGAGAAGCCGGGCCCCAGACCGATCATGACGGCCCACTCCCCGGGCACCGGCGACTCTGTGCGCAACGTCTCCTCCAGCACGAAAAGGATCGTCGCCGATGACATGTTGCCGTACCGGCGAAGCACTGCGCGGGCGTGGCGCATCTCGGCCTCGCCCAGGCCGAGCAGCAGGCCGGCGCGCTCGAGCACGCGCCGTCCGGCGGAGTGCAGCACCCAATAGCGGACGTCCTCGCGCTTGAGGCCCTGGGCGTCCATGAGCACCTGCGCCATCTCCTTGAGCATGGCCGCCCCGATCCGGCGCACGTCCTTGGAGAGAATCACGCGCGGCCGGCCGCCCGGGTACTCGAAGCCCATGGCGTCCAGATGCTCCGAGCGCCAGCGGGACCGATGGGTCACGATGGCCGGCCCCGGCGCCGTCGGCGACAGGGCCAGCGCCCCGGCGCCGTCGGCGAAGATGGCGTGCGCCACCGCCGACTCGGGGCGCTCGTCCCGGAAGTAGGTCGCCGAGCAGATCTCCACCGCCACCACGAGGGCCTGGTGCCGGGGAAACGCCTGCAGATGATTCCATGCCTGCTGCAGCGCCACCAGGGCGGAGGCGCAGCCAGTATCGCCGATGTGCGCCCGTTGCACGTCGGGGCGACAACCCAGCCGACCGATGAGGTGGGCGTCCAGACTGGGCGTGAGCCGCCCGGTACAGGTCGTGGTCGCGATGAAGTCCACGTCCGCCGCCGGCCAGCCGGCTCGCGCCAGGGCGGCGCGCGCCGCCGCCTCGGCGAGCTCCAGCGCGCCGCGGCGGAAGCGAGTCTGCAGCTCGTCGATGGTCTCGTCGCCGCGGAAGTGGCGGGGGTCGACGTAGAGGTAGCGGCTCTCGATCTCGCTATGCTCGAAGAATCCGCGGCGCTGGACGTCGGTATAGCCGGCCAGGGCGAGCAGCTCGTCCTGCGAGAACCGGTGGGGCGGTGTCGCCGTCGCTACTGCGGCGACCCTCGGTATCGACATGCGATCCTCCATGCGCTCGGCGAGTTCGCGTAAGATGTGGGACAACGTCGAGGATACTGCGAGGTCCCGCGCCATGCCACTCTTCAGCTTCGAAGGAAAGCAGCCGCGCGTGCACCCGTCGGCATTCATCGCGCCCACCGCGGTGCTGATCGGCGACGTGACCGTGGAAGAGCACGCATCCGTCTGGTACAACGCCGTCGTGCGCGCCGACTTCGGCCCGATCGTCATCCGGCGCGGCGCCAACGTGCAGGACTGCGCCGTCGTGCACGTGACGCCGGTCAACCCGGTGGAGGTCGGAGCCGGAGCAACCATCGGGCACACCTGCGTGGTCCACGGCGCCGTGCTCGGAGAGGAAGCCCTGGTCGGAAACGGCGCCACCGTCCTGGACGGAGCCCGTATCGGGGCGCGGGCAATGGTGGCCGCCGGCGCACTCGTCACTCCCGGCACCGACATCCCCGACGGCATGCTGGCGCTGGGGGCGCCGGCCAAAGTCAAGGGCCCGCTGGCCGGCACGCCGGCCGAGTTCTGGGTGCGCGCCAATCCCAGCGGCTATCAGGCCCTGGCCCAGCGCCACCGGAAGGGCGTCCTGCCCGTGCCCTGATGATGTTGGCCGGACATCCCGAGCGTCACTTCACGGGCAACCGCGTCGTGCGCGACCTCGTGCTCGGCATGGCCGACGGCTTGACGGTGCCCTTCGCCCTGGCCGCCGGCCTCACCGGCGCCATTGACGCGACGTGGATCATCGTCGTGGCCGGGCTGGCCGAGATCACCGCGGGGGCCATCGCCATGGGGCTCGGCGGGTACCTGGCGGCCAAGAGCGACGCCGAGCACTACGACACCGAGCGGCAGCGGGAGCAACGCGAGGTCCGCGACAAGCCCCAGGCCGAGGCCACGGAGGTGTTCGAGGCGCTCGAGACGTACGGCGTGAAGGCGGAGGCAGCCGCGCCGCTCGTCGACGCGCTCCAGCGTAATCCCGAAGGCTGGGTCGACTTCATGATGCGCTTCGAGCTGGGGCTGGAGCGGCCGAACCCCCGTCGGGCGCTGGTCAGCGCCGTTACCATCGGCGGCGCCTACGTTCTGGGGGGGCTCATTCCCCTCTGGCCGTACATGGTTTTTGGCCTGGCCACGACGGCGCTCGGCGTGTCAGCGATCGTCACCGTGGTCGCCCTGATAGTGTTCGGCTATACCAAGGGGCGCTTCACCGGAGCCCCGCCGGTGCGGAGCGCGCTGCAGACCACGCTCATCGGCGGACTCGCCGCCGGCGCCGCCTTCGCGATCGCCCGCGCGCTGACCTGAAGCCCCGACGCCGTCGAGCCCCCCTCCGAGAGGCCCAGGAGCCTATCGGCATATCGAGGAGCGCCACGGCTTCGCCGGGGCGCTGCGAGCGTCGGGGGGATGGGGGGCCATGTCGGGGCCCCCCATGTCCCTAGGAGCCTGTCGACATATCGAGAAGCGCCACGGCTTCGCCGGGGCGCTGCGAGCGTTGGGGGGGTATGGGGGGCCATGTCGGGGCCCCCCATGTCGCTAGACGCGGGCCAGCGTACGCCGGGGCCGGTCGGGTGACAGGAGCGCGTAGATTCGGAGCAGCAGATCCTCGTTGTCGGCGGCGTCGCGGGGGAGGATGGCCAACTCGGGCATGTGGACCAGGTCCACCGTTTTCAGCTCCGTCCCCCGCTCGCCGCCGGCGAGGGCCTGGAAGCACGAGCGGCCGCCCTCCGGATGGTCGGTGACCAGGACGAGTTGCAGTCCCGGCCACTGGCGGCGCGCCAGGATGAAGACCGAAGACTGCCGGCGCTGGTTCTCGAGGGCGATGTACGGTTCGAGGAACGGCCGGTAGGCCACACCGATGGGAAACTCTCGCTCCGGCGGGTGAGCGCCGGCCGCGGCCACGTAGAAGGTCGGCGTGAAGTCTTCGGGGGCCACCCGCGGGACCGGTTCTCCGGCGAACTGACGAATCCCATACCCGGCGCGGCGGAAGATTGACTCCACCAGGGCGATGGCGATCCGCTCTTTCGCCTCGTGCAAGTCCATGCCCGGCGCGAGGAGCAATCGCCGGGCCACACCTTCCCAGCGCTCCCGTCACCGATGTTTCAAGCAGTTGGGCGCGCCCATCGGCGCCGAGGGTGTCAGGGTGGCAGCGGAGATTCTCGCCGAACTGACAGTTCGCTCAGCGTCCCTGGAACTTCGGCGCGCGCTTTTCCTTGAACGCGGCCACGCCTTCGGCGTGATCGGTCGTCTGGCGCACGATCGACATGTGCGAGCTCACCAGATCGAGATGCGTGCGCAGATCCAATCTCAGGCTTTGGTAGACGAGCCGCTTGATCATGCGGATGGGAATCTGCGGGCCGTCGGCGATCTGCCGGGCCAGCGCGTAGGTCGCGTCGGGGAGCTTGGCGTCGGGCACCACGCGCTGGACGATCCCGAGCCGGTGTGCTTCCGGGGCCTCGATGAAGTCGGCCGTCCACAGCAGCTCGAGCGCCTTGGCGGCGCCGACCAGCCGCGGCAAAAAATACGTGTCGCCGTCACCGGGGACGAGCCCCACCCGCACGTAGCCGGTCGAGAAGCGCGCGCTCTCGGCGGCGACGCGCACGTCGCACATCACGCACATCCCCATGCCGGCCCCCACCGCCAGCCCGTTGACCATGGCGATGACCGGCTTGTCCATGGCCTCGAGCTGCTTGGGCACCCGGTGCACCCCCTCCCAGAGGCTGTTCTTGCCATCGAGCGCGCTCGGCTCGCCCTGCCGCATGCGGCCCACGTCACCGCCCGAGCAGAACGCGCGGCCGGCTCCGGTGACGATGACGACGTTCACGTTGTCGTCGGCCTGGGCCTCGGCGAGCGAGCGGGCCCACGCCAGAACCATGTCCGACGTGAAGGCGTTGAGCTTGTCGGGCCGGTTGAGCGTGATCGTCGCGATCTTGTCCTTCACCTCGTAGAGCAGGTCACTCATGCCGATCACTCCTCGTGCGCTCGTCGATGCCTATCAATCCTTGGGCAGGCCGAGCACGCGCTCGCCCAGGATGTTGCGGAGAATCTCGGAGGTGCCGGCCCGGATACCGCTGGCCTGGGCCAGCAGCGTGTAGAACTCCCACTGGCCCTCGTCGGGCGCCCACGGCGAGCCGGGGCCGACCTGCGAGAAGGGACCCATCACCTCGGCGGCCACCTGGGCCAACTCCTGATCCACCTGGCTCCAGAAAAGCTTCGCGGTGGAGCCCTCGGGGCCCGGCTGGCCGCCGTTGAGGATCTTGGTGAGGCCGCGGTAGGCGTTGAGCTGCAGCGCCTGCTCGCCGATCCAGATGGCGGCGACCTTCTGGCGGATGACCGGGTCCTGGGCCCGGCCGCGCTCCTGGACGAGGCGCAGCAGCCGGTGCACGGCGTTGCCCAGCGAGATGTGCCGGATGAACGTCAGCAGATCGCGCTCGTAAGCGAGGGTGGTGATCGCCACCGCCCAGCCTTCGTTGAGCCGGCCCACCAGGTTCTCGCCCGGCACCCGCACGCCGTCGAAGAACACCTCGTTGAACTCGGCCTCTCCCGTCATCTGCCGGAGCGGCCGCACCGTGATCCCCGGCGACCGCATGTCCACCAGCAGGAAGCTCAGGCCCTTGTGCTTCGACGCGGCGGGGTCGGTACGGGCCAGCAGGAAGCACCAGTCGGCCGCGTGGGCCATGCTGGTCCACACCTTCTGACCGGTGACGACGAAACCGCCGTCGCCGTCGCGGATGGCTCTGGTCTGGAGATTCGCCAGATCGGATCCGGCATTGGGCTCCGAGAACCCCTGACACCAGAGGTGCTCGGCGGTGAGGATCTTGGGCAGGAACCGCGCCTGCTGCGGCGGCGTGCCGTGCTGCATGAGCGTCGGGCCCAGCATGGACAGCCCGCCCCGGTTCACGAACTGGGGCGACTCGGCCCGGGCCATCTCCTGGAAGAGGATGACCTGCTCCACCAGCGTGGCACCCCGCCCGCCGAACGCGGTCGGCCAGTTCATGCCGACGTAGCCGGCTTCGTACATCGTCCGCTGCCAGGCCCGGAGCCGGTGGATCTCGTCCTGGCCAGCGCGCGACGCGGCGAAGCCGCGACCGCGGAGATCGTCGGGAAGATTTCGTTCCAGCCACTGCCGGACCTCTTTGCGGAAGGCTTCCTGCTCGGGGGTGAAGTCGAAGTCCATGGGGCCCGCGCTACCACATGACGCAGCCGCCGTCGACCATGAGGGCCTGGCCGGTGATGTACCGGGCCTCGTCCGAGGCCAGGAACACCGCGGCCCAGCCGATGTCTTCCGGCTCCTGCTCGCACTTCATCGGCACGATGTCGTTGACCCGCTTCTCGAACACCTGCCGCGGCGCCATGCCGGCGAAGGTGGGGTTGGTCTGCGCGAGGTGGGCGGCCAGCTTCTGCCAGAAGTCGGTCCACAGCACGCCGGGGCAGATGGCGTTCACCGTGATCCGGTGCGGCGCCAGCTCTTTGGCCACGATCCGAGTGAAGGTGATGACGCCCTGCTTGGCCACGCTGTAGGCCGGCATGGTCACCGCCGAGAGCGGTCCGGCGATCGAGGCGATGTTGATGATGCGCCCGGCCTTGCGCTCGATGAAGTAGGGGGCGATGGCCTTGCAGGTGAGGAAGATCGACTTGGTGTTGACGGCGAAGGTGCGGTCCCAGTCGTCCTCGGTGTTGTTGGTGAACGGCATGCCCGGCGGCGATGCCATACCCGCGTTGTTGACGAGGATGTCGATTCGGCCCAGCGCCTCGCGGGTGCGGTCGATCATGGTCTTGACGTCGGCGGCGCTGGTGACGTCCGCTTTCATGGCGACGACCTTCCGCCCCAGCGTCTTCACTTCCTCGGCCACCTTTTCGGCGTTGAGCACCTGCAGGTCCGGGATCGCGATGTCAGCGCCCTCGCGCGCCATGGTGAGCACGATGCCCCGCCCGATCCCGCTGCCCCCGCCCGTGACCATCGCCACCTTACCGGCCAGCCGCATGCGCGTCCTCCGATTCTCTATAATCGAGTGCCCGGGAGGGACCCATGACAGCACAGCCGCTGCGCAGTAGCAACTGGTTCGGTCGCCGTGATCTGGACGGCTTCGTCCACCGTTCCTGGCTCAAGACCGAGGGCTTCAGTGACCTCGTCTTCGACGGCCGGCCCGTCGTCGGGATCGCCAACTCGTGGTCCGAGCTGACCACCTGCAATGCCCACCTCCGACAGGTGGCCGACGCCGTGAAGCGGGGCGTGTGGGCGGCCGGCGGCTTTCCGCTGGAGTTCCCGACGATCTCGCTGGGCGAGGTGTTGATGAAACCCACCACGATGCTCTTTCGCAACCTGATGGCCATGGACGTCGAAGAATGCCTGCGGGGCTATCCGCTCGACGCGGTGGTCCTGCTGTCCGGCTGCGACAAGACGACGCCGGCCATGCTCATGGGCGCGGCCTCCGCCGACATCCCGGCCATCATGGTGACGGGCGGGCCCATGCTACGCGGCCGGTGGCGCGCCGAGGATCTGGGCTCCGGCACCGACGCCTGGCGGCTGTGGGCCGAGCGCCGGGCGGGTCAGCTCAGCGACGAGGAGCTGTCCGAAGCCGAGTCCTGCATGTCCCGCTCGGCCGGCCACTGTATGGTGATGGGCACCGCCTCCACCATGGCCGCGATGGCCGAGGCTCTGGGCATGACGCTGCCCGGCAACGCTGCCATCCCTGCCCCCGACTCGCGCCGCCTGACCCTGGCCGAGCTGTCCGGGCGCCGGGCCGTCGAGATGGCCCGGGCCGGCGGGCCACGGCCGTCCGACATCCTGACCGCCAGGGCGTTCGACAACGCCATCCGGAGCGACATGGCGATCGGTGGCTCCACCAACGCCATCATCCACCTGGTGGCCATCGCCGGGCGGCTCGGCCTCCGCCTGCCGCTCTCACGCTTCGACGAGCTGTCCAAGACGACGCCGCTGCTCGTCAACGTTCGCCCGTCCGGCAAGTACCTCATGGAGGACTTTTTCTACGCGGGCGGCCTGCCCGCCGTCCTCAAGGAGCTCCTGCCCTTGCTCCACGGAGACGAGCTGACCGCGAACGGCCGGAGCCTGGCCGACAACGTCCGGGAGGCCCGGTGCTGGAACGAGGACGTCATCCGCCCGCTGGCCGTGCCGCTGGCCGCCGAGGGCGGCACCGTCGTTCTCGTCGGTAACCTCTGCCCCGACGGTGCCGTGATCAAGCAGTCGGCGGCCTCGCCCCATCTGCTCACGCACCGGGGTCGCGCCGTCGTCTTCGACGATCACGGCGATCTACACCGGCGCATCGACGACCCCTCGGTCCGCATCGACGAGCGCTCCGTGCTGGTCCTCAAGCACGCGGGGCCCAAGGGAGCGCCGGGGATGCCGGAGTGGGGCGCCGCCCCCATCCCCACGCGACTGCTGAAGCGGGGCATGAAGGACATGGTGCGCATCTCCGACGCGCGCATGAGCGGGACATCCTACGGGACGGTCGTGCTGCACGTGGCGCCGGAGTCCGCCGTCGGCGGCCCTCTGGCCCTCGTGCGCGACGGTGACGAGATCGAGCTGAACGTGCCCACGCGCAGCCTCACCCTGCGCGTGAGCGAGGAGGAACTCAACCGGCGGCGCGCGGCCTGGATCCCACGCCCGCCCCACTTCACACGCGGCTACGGCAAGCTCTTCCTCGATCACGTGCTCCAGGCCGATCAGGGCTGCGATTTCGACTTCCTGCGCGGCCGGACGCCGGTGCGGCTCGAAGATACCGCGGGTCCCTCGCACTCTTGAATCGGAGGGGGCCTCGACGGCCCCCTCCGAGGCCTCCCCCAGGACGGGGTTGCGCGGGCGAAGCCCGCGCTCGAACGGTGCCGAGACACGCCTGGAGCTACGGGGCCTGGGAGGTTGGGCCGAGCGGCCCTATGGAGTCAGCGAGTTGCTCAGGGAATGGCGCGGGCGATTGAGCCGGCACAACCCGAGGCTCGGCTGACGCGATCCGCTGGTCCATCTGCGGAGCGTAGGCCAGCGAATGACCCGGCGGCGCGAAGGCCTCAGGCGTTTGGATCGCGGCGGGCAGGGGCGCCGGCTCGGGACGTGCCGGCGGCGCGATCACCGGCGGCAGGTCGAGAGGGCTTGCCACCACGAGGATCATGACGGCGACCAGCAGCGTCGCCGCCGCCGGAGGCAGGACGAGAAATGGATCCCACCACGCCGAGAGAGGTGGCTCGGTGTGGCGGAGGGAGGGCTGGTGACCCAGGTCGCGCCGGACCCGCGCGGCGCAACGCCGGCAGATCCAGTCGCTGAAATCGACGCCGCGCCCGCCCCAGCCGGCGATGCCGCAAACGACCGGGTACCCGAAGTAGCGTCGGTGCCAGGCGCAGCGTCGGAGCATCACGCTTTCGTTCCCGAGCAAGACATGTGCCGCGCCCGCCGCCGCGAAGACCGAATGGTTTCGCGCGGATGTCGCGCGGGCTCGCGACCCGTGTGAAGGCGCTTACCAGCGGCGGGGAGCGTCGATCACAGCACGCAGGGAACCGGCCGTCCGCAGCCGACGGCGGGCGGCCCCGGCGCCGAGCCCGGTTCGGGCCATCGCGATGGCCAGGCGCGCGCGGTTGCCGGCGGCCGCCAGCGACCGGGCGGCGACCGGGCGCGACACGCCGGCCAGTTCCTGGACGAGCCCCAGCGCGCGCTCCCGGAGCTTTGCCGAGCGAGGCTGGAGGTCCACCATCCTGTTGCCGTACACGCGACCCAACCGCGCCATGGTCGCCGTCGTGAGCATGTTCAGGACGAGCTTGGTCACCGTGCCCGCCTTGAGGCGGGTCGAACCCGCGAGCACTTCCGGGCCGGGGGCCAGCGCGACGACCACTTGAGCGCCGCCCGGACGGCTCCCGGTCGGGTTGCAGAGGACCAGCACGGTCCGAGCGCCGCGGCCCCGCGCGGTCTTGAGCGCCTGCCGCACGAAGGGCGTGACTCCGCTCGCCGACACGCCGACGACGACATCGCCCCGGCGGACGCGCGTCCGCACCGCGCGCGCCGCCGCGGCGCCGTCGTCCTCGGCGCCCTCGCGCGATCGGAAGACCGACCCGCGGCCGCCGGCCATGATGGCCTGCACGAGCGCGGGCGAGGTGCCGAAGGTCGGTGGGCACTCCGCGGCCTCGAGGACCCCGAGGCGGCCGCTCGTCCCCGCCCCCACGAAGAACAGCCGGCCGCCACGCCCGAGGGCGGTCACCACGAGGTCGACCGCGCGGGCCACGGCCGGCAGGGCCCGGCGCACGGCGCGCACCGCCCATTGGTCCTCGCGGTTCATCAGGCGGGCGATCTGCAGCGGGGTGAGCCGGTCCAGTGCGCGGCTCGCCCGGTTTCCGCGCTCCGTCACCAAGCGTTCGTAGCGGGAGCGCGGCATGACGGCAGCATCCTACCCCGATTCGTTCGCCGAACGTCAGCCGTGCGCTCTGCCGTGGGGGACGTGGGCTACTATCGTCGCGTGCCCCGTGTTCGGTCCGGTCTCGAGATGCTGCTCGACCGCCGCGCCGCCTCGCTTCGCGGCCGGCGGCTCGCGCTGCTCGGCCACCAGGCCTCGGTCGATGCGCGTCTGGAGCACGCCGCCACGTTGTTGGCCGATCTCCCCCGCGCGCGGCTCGTTCGCCTCTTCGCCCCCGAACACGGCCTTTGGGGCGCCGCTCAAGACCAGGCGATGGTCGCCACCGCGCGGGATCCGGCCATCGGGCTGCCGGCGGTGAGCCTCTACGGAGCTCGCCGGGCGCCGACGCCGCGCCTGCTGCGCGGGCTCGACGTCCTCGTCGTGGATCTCCAGGACGTGGGCGCGCGCTACTACACGTTCGTCTGGAGCATGGCGCTGGCCATGCGCGCGTGCGCGCAGGCCGGGATACCGGTCGTCGTCCTCGACCGCCCCAACCCGCTCGGTGGCGTGGCGGTGGAGGGCAACATCCCCGATCGGGCCTTCGCGTCGTTCGTGGGCCTGCATCCGCTGCCGGCGCGCCACGGGTTGACGATCGGCGAGCTGGCGCGCCACCTGAACGGCGAGCAGGCACTCGGCTGCGACCTGACCGTGGTGCGCATGAGCGGGTGGCGGCGGGCGATGCATTGGGAGGACACCGGACTGCCGTGGGTGGCGCCGTCGCCCAACATGCCGACTCCCGACACCGCGCGCGTCTACCCGGGAGGGTGTCTGATCGAGGGCACGAACCTCTCGGAAGGCCGCGGCACCACCCGGCCGTTCGAGTGGGTGGGCGCCCCGTTCCTCGATCCCCACCGGTACGCGAAGGCGCTCGAGACCGCCCGCCTGCCCGGTGTGCACTTCCGCCCCGTCCGCTTCCGCCCCACCTTTCACAAGTGGGCGGGGCGTCTCTGTGGCGGCGTGCAGCTGCATGTCACCGACCGGGGGCGCTTCAAGCCCTTTCTCACGGGTCTTGCGCTGATCGAGGCCGCCCAGCGTCTGGCGCCACCGGGGTTCGCCTGGCGGCGGCCGCCCTACGAGTTCGAGCGGCGGCGGCTCCCCATCGACATCCTTTGCGGCACCGACGAGATCAGACGAGCGCTCGAGCGGCGGGAGCCCCTTCACCGCATGGAGCGGCGCTGGCAGCGCGACCTGGAAACCTGGATGAAGAGGCGCGCGCGCTGGCTGCTCTATCGCTGAGGACTAGTTGGAGAACAGCTTCGTGAAGAAGTCCTTCACGCCCTGTCCGAAGGCGTTGGCCCCCTCCTTGACGTGCTGCCAGGTGCTCTTGGCCTTCGGCTCCGCCGTCTGGCCCGCCTCCTTGAGCTTCTCTCCGGTGAGCTTGGCGCCTTCGACGACGGTCTTGCCGATTCCCTTGGCGGTCTCCTCGACGCCATCGCCAATCTTGCCTTCGCCGATCTTCTTGGCGCCGGACTCCACCTGGCCGGTGGCGGCCTTCACCTTCGAGTCGTCGGCGGCCCGCCCGGGCACTGCCCAGAGCGCGAGGAACGCCAGGACCAGGGCAGAAACGAACGTTCCCATGGGGACCTCCTCAAGGCTGGTTCTTGCCTTCAGCTTACCAGGAGCGAGGAAGTGGCCCGATTCGAGCGGCGGCTTTGCCGCCGCAATCCGGTTCTGGGGGAGGTTTCGGAAGGGGGGCGGAGCCCCCCTCCGAGGACTACCCGGCGTACCCGCGCGAGCGCATGCAGGCGCCGTACGCGTCTCGATAGCGCTCGTCGTTCTTGCGGTTCTCGCTGAGGCCGTAGAGGGTGCCCGCCCCGGCACCCGCGGTGCCCACCGCGGTCCCGACGACAGCGCCGATCGCCGCGTCCTTAACCACTTCCAGGGTCTTGTCGCGGTGATCGGCCTGCCGCGCCGCGTACTCGTTACAGGCTTCGATGGCTGAGTGCGGCGGCACCGCCGGCTGGGACACCCCGGAAGCCGCTGGCACCGGAACCTCCGGAGCCGGCGCCACCGGTCGGGGCAGGGACGAAACCGCCCCAGCCCGTGAGCCGGATGCCTGAAGCCTTCGGTCGGCCTCCGTGCCGCTCCACATCGCGACGACGAGCCCGGTGACGAGCGCGATCACCATGAGGAAGGACATCGAGATCGCTGTCAGCTTCCACGGGTTCCAGTTGTCCTCCACCATGGATCGTTCTCCCGACTGCTCACGTCCCGACAGCATGCCCCTCACGAGTTCTCCGGGTCCGGCTCCGGGGCAACGCCGGACCGTGTCGATCGCGCGGGCTCCCACCGAAGGTGGGTGCACCGCGCTGCACCGGATGTGCCAGATTTCGTCAGGCCCTAAGCGCTTGATTTCACGATGCCTCGCATACGCGCCGGCTCTCTCCAGTGTCAGCGGACCGACAAGCTCGACGCTGTTACAGAACGCTGGGCCGCGGCATCGCTCGTTTAGAATCGCTTCGTGGTGGACGTCGAGGACCTGGTCGGCGACCGGCTCATGTTCGGGCTGCCCGGACCCACCCTGCGGGGCGAGGACATCGCCCTGTTTCGCGACACGCGGGCCGCCGGGCTGATCCTGTACCGGCGCAACTTCGAGAGTCCTGAGCAGCTGGCGGCACTCCTCACCGGTCTGGAAGGCGCGCTGGATCGCCGGCTCCTCGTGGCGACGGACCAGGAGGGCGGCCGCGTCGTCATGCTGGGCCGGGGTGCTACGATCTTCCCCGACAACCTGGCCGTGGCCGCGGCAGGCGAGGAGGCCTTCGCCCACCGCCAGGGCCTCATCGAGGCGCGAGAGCTCCGCCGCCTGGGCGTCGACCTCAACCTGGGGCCGGTGCTGGACGTCCTCACCGAACGCTACAGCCCGAATATCGGAATCCGCTCCTACGGCAAGGACCCGGCCCTCGTCGCCCGCTACGGAATCGCACGTATCCGAGGCATGGCCCGGGGCGGGGTGGCCGCCTGCCCCAAACACTTTCCCGGCAAGGGCCACTCCCCGCTCGACGCCCACCTGCGCTTGCCACGGATCGAGTCCACGTGGGACGAGATGCGCGCGGTCCACCTCGTGCCCTTCCTCGACGCCATCGCCGCTGACGTGCCCTGCGTCATGACGTCCCATCCCGTCTACCCACGGCTCGACCCTTCGGGGGTCCCGGCCACCTTCTCACGGCGCATCGTGGCCGACTATCTGCGGCGCGAGGTCGGATTCGGCGGCGTCGTGGTGTCCGACGATCTAGAAATGGGAGCGGTCACCGAGACCTGCCCGATCGGAGAGGCGGCGGTGCGAGCCGCCGGCGCCGGTCACGATCTCCTCCTCGTGTGCCACACAGAAGGAGCCCAGCGGGCGGCGGCTCGTGCCCTGGTGGAGGCCTACCGCTCGGACGCGCTGCCGCGTCAGGAGCTGGAGATCGCAGCCGCGCGCGTGCGGGGCCTGCACGAGCCCCTCGCCCCGCGTTTCACAGGCGGCCCAGCGGTGGCCGAGCCCGACGGGATGCCGCTCGCTATGGCCATGGCCACCCGCGCCGTCACCCTGGTGGCCCCCGGCCGGCCCGACTTCGCGCGCCGGCTCAACGGCCGCGTCGTCGTCGTCTTTCCGCGCTTCTCCGAGCTGGCCGCACGGATCACGATCGAAACGGAGGTGACGGACGAGAAGGGCTATCTGGCCCGGGCCTTCGCCCCCGCGGGAATCGAGCCGGAAACGGTGCTCGTGGGAATCGAGCCGGCTCCGGGCGAGATCGAGGAGGCGGCCGCGCAGGCGGCCGGAGCCGACGCCACCGTGCTCTTCCTCTACGACGCCCATCTCTTCCCGTCGAACCGTGCCCTGCTCGACGGACTTCAAGACAGGGCTCCCGCGCTCGCCGTCGTGCTGCTCCGCGATCCCTACGACGCCCGCCTGCTCCGGCCCGGCGTGCTCGGCCTCACCGCCTACGGTTTTCGGCGCTGCCAGCTCGACGCCATCATCGCTCGGCTCTGCTATTAGATCGGAGGGGGCCTCGATGGCCCTGATTGAGTTGGAGGGGGCGCCCGGCGGGTCACTCACGACGTGACCAGGCGGCCGATAGGACCAAGGCCAACCCGATCGTACCGGCCGTGCCCAGGATCACCAGCCAGGACCACGCGAAGACCACCACCCCTTTCTCCGAGAGGACGAGCAGCGCGAGGTTGACGAGCGCCATCACCACCATCGCGGCCACATTGGCGCCGTCGCGCACCCGCCGTCGGGTGAGCAGACCCAGCAGGAACACGCCGAGCAGCGAACCGAAGGTGACGCCGGCGATCTTGAAGGCCAGCCAGAGGATCTGACTGAACGCCGAGAAGGCGTGGGCGATGAGGCCCAGGGCCAGCCCGAAGACGACGACGCTCACCCGCGAGACGGCCAGGTAGTGGCGCTCCGCGCGCCCGCGGGCCAGCCAGGGCCGGTAGATATCGGTGACGAAGGAAGCGGCCAGCGAGCCCAACGGCGAGTCGATGGACGCCAGCACGATGGCGGTAAGCATGAGTCCGCGCAGCGCCGCCGGCATCGTCTGCTGCACGAAGTGAGGCAGGATCTCATCGGGCCGCGAAACCGGCAACGTCGGATGCTGGACGTAGAACGTGAAGAGCGCGGCGCCCAGCCCGAGGTAGATGATCAGCGTGACCAGTGTGCCCAGCGGCGTCAGCGACAGCGTCATCTGGCTCTGGCGCCGCGTCTCGACCGTGAGCAGCCGTTGCATGAGGTCGTGATCGGTCCCGAAGGCCGCCATGGACCCCACCAGGCCGTTGAGGACGGCCACCCAGAAGATGTTGGGCTCGGTGAAGACGCGCCGCCAGAAATCCGGGGCCCCGGGCGCCGGGCCCCAGTTGACGATGTCGAGACGGCCGGCCCCCCCGGCAGTGTCAGCGATCGCCGTCAGGCCGCCGTCCACTTGTGAAAGGACCCATCCGAGCGTCGCCGCGCCGGCCACCAGGAACATCACGGCCTGGAAGACGTTGGTCCACACCACGGCCTTTACGCCCCCGCTGGCGATGTAGACGATCGAGATGATCATGAAGAGGGCGATGGCGGAACCCAGCGGCCACCCCACCAGGATGGAGACGGCGAGGGCAGCGGCCATCAGCCGCACACCCGAACCCAGGAGCCGGGTGATGAAGAAGAAGATCGAGGCGGTGACCTGGCTGGCCGGTCCGAAGCGGTGCCGGAGAAACTCGTAGATCGTGGTCACCTGGAGGCGGTAGAAGGCCGGAATGAACAGCCAGGCCACCGCGAACTTGGCCAGGCTCGAGCCGACAACGAACTGAAGATACTCCCAGTTCTCGCTGTAGGCGGTGGCGGGGACGGAGATGATGGTGACGGCGCTGATCTCGGTGGCCAGGAAGCTGAGGCAGGCCGCCCACCAGGGCACGCGGCGGCGGGCCAGGAAGAAGTCGACGGTGTCGCGTTGCTGTCGGGTGAAGCCGGCGCCGATGGCGAGGAGCAGCGCCAGCGCGAGGATCAGGACGGCGTAGTCAGGCCAGGTCAGGCCGGGGGGCGTGCCGGGCACGCCCCATCATACTCCGTGGGTTCGAGTCAGCCGCGGTCGAGGACCGTGCGGGCTTCGATCCGCTTCTTGCGCAGCCGGTCCATCAGCTCGTCCCAGGAGTGAGCCTGAATGATGCGGTTGAACTCGGCGCGGTACGTGGAGACGAAGCTGACGCCGTCGATGAGGAGATCGTAGACCTTCCAGTGGGCGCCGTTGCGGTGCAAGCGGTAGTCGAGCGTGGTCTCGCTGCGCCGCTTGGTGAGGATCCGGCAGCGGACCGTCGCGTAGTCGCCGTCGACCGTCTCGCCCAGGTAGACGATCCTCTCGCCGGCGTACGCCTCGAGCTTGCCCACGTAGGCGCGCTCCAGGAGATCGGTAAAGAGCGCGATGAACTCGGTCTGCTCGGCGGCGGTCCGCCCGGCCCAATGGCGACCCAACGCCCGCCGGCCGATCTCCGGGAAGTCGAAGAGGTCGGTCGCGATGCGCCGGATCTCGAGGCGGACGCGGTCCCGGGTCATCCGGGCGGCCAGCTCGGGCTCCGACCGGCCGCGCTGGGACTCCTCCAGCACGTTGATGACACGCACCACGGCTGCCTCGACGACCTCGCGCGGGTTCGCTGCCGGCGTCGCCGCTGCCGCCGTGATGAGCAGCCATGTGGCCAGTGCTCGGCCCATTTCCGTCCCCTCTCCCGGGGGGAAGGGAGCATCGACCATGCCACGCCCGGATAGGGTGTAACCGCGTGATTTCGAGTGCCTTGGGCGGGGGTATCTGGCCGACAATACGGGACAGGAAGTCACGGCCATGTCCGCGAATCGACACGGCACAGTAGTGGGTCCGCCGATGGTCGTCGGCACCGACGTGGGCGCGACCTGGATCCGGGTGGTGGCGCTCCGTGGTGACCGACCCGTGCTTCGGCTCGCGGCCTCTGCTTCCGCGGTGCGGGAAGTGGGTAAGTTTTTGCTGACCGTCTGGAAACGTCGTCGCTGGACGCGGTCCGACGTGGCCGCCCTGGCGGTCGCCACTCGTGGGATCTGGACCGGTCGAGAGTGCCGGGCTCAGGAACGCCGCTTACGCCGCCTGGCATTGCGGGTGATCGTGCTGTCCGACGCCCAGGCCGCCTTCCTGGGCGCCCTGGGTTTTCGTCCCGGCGTGCTGATCCTGGCCGGCACGGGGTCGATCGTTCTGGGTCGCAGCGGCCGTGGGCGGTGGGCGCGTGCGGGAGGACTCGGCCCGCTCCTCGGCGACGAGGGCTCGGCGTTCTGGGTGGCCCGTGAATGGTTGCGGACGACCACCCGGGGCGAGGACTTCGCGCCGGTGCGCCGCCTGGTGACCTCGGCTGATGCCGTGGCTTCTATCGCTCGCCGCGCGCCAGCCGTCGTGAGACGAGCGCGCCGCGGTGACCGGCGCGCGCGCGCCATCCTCCACGCGGCGCAGGCTCACCTCGCCGCCCAGGCTCTCGACGTCACCCGCCGATTGAGACTGCCGGCGCCGGTCGCCCTGAGCTGGGCGGGCAGCGTCGTGGCTGATGAGTGGTTCCGCGCCGGTCTGCGCCGCGCCGTGGCCCGAGCGGGGCTCCGGGCCCGATGGGTGGCGCCCGAAGCCGAGGCGGTGATGGCGGCCGTGCGCCTGGCCGCGCGGTTGGCGGCCTCGACGCGCGGGCGGCAGAAGGCTCCCGGGCGGGTACCGCTTCGGCGAAGATCATGAAGCCTCGGCCGGCATCGCCGCCGCTCAGCCGACGGCTGGTCATCACCGTGTGCCCACGGGAGGCCGGCTCGGTCGCGCTGTCAGTGATGGCGGGCGGCCGGGCGGTGCGGCTCGACGCCGAAGCCATCCTGCTCCAACTCGCCGCGCTCGTCGCCGAGCGCAGGCTCAGCCACCTCGTGAGCGTTCGCGAAGGCTGCGCGGGCGCCTGCGCCGGTCGCGGGCCCAACGTGAGCGTGGCGATCTATCCCGCCCCGCGGCCGGGCGCGGCGTCGAGCCAGGTCGCCATCGGCTGGAAGACCTACGTGTATTCGCTCGCGACCCTGCCCTGCCTGGCCCGCATCATCGACGACAACCTGCCGGCCAGGTCAGCGCACTGATCGCGTCAGCTCGCTGCCCGCGCCGGGCCAACTGACGAGCCAGACCAAGCGCAGCGCGTCTGACTAGCCGTGGGCGAAGCGGGGCTCTGCCGGGCCAAATGACGAGCCAGACGAGGTCCGGCGCGTTCGAGTGACCGCGTTCGAGCGCGGGCTTCGCCCGCGCAATCCGGGTTCTGGGGGGAGGTCTCGGAGGGGGCCGTCGAGGCCCCCTCCGATTCAAAGCCACCCGGTCCGCTTGAAGCGGTAATAGAGAAACCCGCAGGCGCCGACCATCAGGCCCATGATGAGCGGGTAGCCCCAGGCCCACCCCAGCTCGGGCATGAACCGGAAGTTCATGCCGTAGATGCTGGCGATCAGCGTGGGAACGGCGACGATGGCGCCCCAGCCGGTCAGCCGCCTGACGACCTCGTTCTGGGACACCGAGATCAGCGAGAGGTTCGCCTCCAGCGCGGTCGTCAGCAGCTCGCGCAGGGTGTCGATCATCTCGTTGATCCGTACCACGTGGTCGTACACGTCGCGGAAATAGGGACGGGTGTCCTCCGGGATGAGCTCGAGATCCGACCTGATAAGTCGGTTACAGATGTCGATCAGGGGCGAGACGGCCTTCTTCACCTCCAGCAGCTCGCGCTTGAGGCCGTAGATGCGGGAGGTCGTCTGCCGATCGAACGTCTCGCCGAAGATGACGTCCTCCAGGACGTCCAGCTCGTCCTCCAGGGCCTCGACCACGGGAAAGTACTGGTCGACGATGAAGTCCATCAGGGCGTAGAGCACGAAGCCGGGCCCCTGGGCCAACAGCGCCGGGTTGGCTTCGCAGCGCGCCCGCACCGCCGCGTAGGACAGCGACGAGCCGTGGCGGACGGACACCACGTAGCGGGGACCCACGAAGATATGGGTCTCGCCCATCTCAACCCGTCCGGCGCCGGGCTCCATGCGGACCGTGCGCAGAACGACGAACAGGGAGTCGTCGTAGCGCTCGAGCTTGGGCCGCTGGTGCGCGCGCAGCGCGTCCTCGATGGCGAGGTCGTGGAGCCCGAACTCGGTCTGCACCCGGCGGAGGAGGACCTCGTCCGGCGCGTGCAGGCCGATCCAGATGAAGCGTTCGTCGTCCTGCTTGAGGACCTCGCTGATGTCCGCCAGGGCGACGTCGGCGACGCGTCGACCCTCCGCGTAGGCGGCGCAGTTGACGACCCCGCTCATGTCCGCTCCTCCCGCTTCCCAGCGTACCGCGGCCGGCCGCGGCTGCCGCTCACCTTCCCTCCGCGGCGGCAATCAGTGAGGGCAGCTCCTTCACCCACTCTTCGATGGGGCGCTCGGCCTCGACGGTGATCTCCAGCTTGCCGTTCGGCAGCCGCCGCACGCGGCCGGGCGATGCCGGCCCCAGCGGAATGACGAGCCGCTCCCGGTGGATGCCCAAGGCGTCGGTGACGCCGAAGATGGCGTCGATCTCCTTCATGGTGACGACGTCGAGCACCGGCTCCGTGTCCTCCACCGTCACGCGGTCACGTCGACCTCGGCGGCGCACGCCGCGATCTGGCGCCACGTCTCGTCCTCGATGGGAATGCCGCCGGCCCGGCGCTCGCGCTCCGTGCGCGCCTCGGGCTCGCCGGGAATCAGGATCTCGGAGGCCCCAGCCGCCAGCGGGGCCGACCGGACAAAGGCGAAGAGGCTGTCCACCTGAGCGTGGAAGGCCTGGGGCGCGAGGAAGCGACTCGGATCGAGGCAGAGGATGAGCGTGCCGTTCTGCACGGGGCCGGGGGTCGCCCGGGCGGGCCCAGTCCCCGAGAGGATCCCGCCCAGGATCTCCACCGCCAGCGCGAGCCCGTAGCCCTTGTGGCCCCCCACGGTGAGCAGCGATCCCGGCGGATTGGCGTAGAACTCTCGCGGATCGGTGGAAGGCTGGCCCGCTCCGTTCAGGATGATCCCCGGCGCGACGGTCTCTCCACGGTTGAGCTTCACCTTCAGCTTGCCTTCGGCGATGACGCTGGTGGCCAGGTCGAGCGACATGGCGACGGTGCCGGCGGGGCCGGGGATGGCGATGGCGTGAGGGTTCGTCCCCAGGCGCCGCGCCGCCCCGCCCCAGGGCGCCACGTTGAGCGACATGGGGGCGTTCACCCACAGCATCCCGATCAGCCCCTGGGCGGCGGCCATCTCGGCGTAGTCGGCCAGGCGGCCCACGTGATTCGTGCGCTTGAGCGTCACCGCCGCCAGCCCCTGCGCCCGGGCCTTGTCGATGGCCAGGGCGATCCCCCGGCGCGCCACCACCTGACCGAAGCCGAGGTCGCCGTCGATCATCGCGACCGTCGGCGTCTCGGCCTCCATCCGGATCGACGGCGTCGGGTTCACCTCCCCCGCCTTCATGGCCCGCACGTAGTGGGGGATGCGGATGACGCCGTGGGAGTCGTGCCCCCTCAGATTGGCGCGCACGAGCAGCGTCGCGATCCAGGCGGCGTCGCCGGGCGGCACGCCGCGAGCCGCGAAGATGTCCCGGGTGAGCTGCTCGAGCTTGCCGGTATCGATCGTCGGCATCAGCTCACCTTCACGACGCGCCCGCCACACATCTTCACCAGGTCGGCGGGGACGAGCCGGAACAGCGCATGCGGCGTGCCGGCGGCCGCCCAGACCTCCTGGTACCTCATCAAGTCCTGGTCGACGAACGTCTCGAGCGGCGTGGCGTGGCCGAGCGGCGGGATGCCGCCGATGGCGAACCCGGTGCGCTCGCGGACGAAGGCGGCTGGGGCCTTTTCCAGCGGCTCCTTGAGCAGGGCGCCGATGCGCCACTCGTTGACCTGGTTGGCGCCGCTGGTGATGACCAGCACGGCGCGGTCGGTTTGCTTCGTTTTGAAGATCAGCGACTTGACGATCTGACCTACCTCGCAGCCCACCCGCTCCGCCGCCTCGGCGGCCGTGCGCGTGGGTTGCGCCGACTCCACGACTTGGTAGGCGAAGCCCAGGCTGGTCAGCACGTCCTGCACTTTCTGCGCGCTGGGGCTCAGGGGTTCGGACACGATTGCTACACTATGCGAGCCGATGCAGAAAATCGAGACCCAAAAGCACGGTGTACGGCCGCGCGTCGGGATCTCCGCCTGCCTCCTGGGGGACCGCGTTCGGTACGATGGCGGCCACAAGCGCGATCCCGTCGTAGCCGGCACCCTCGGGGCCTTGGTGGAGTGGGTGCCCGTCTGCCCCGAGGTCGAGATCGGGCTCGGCGTGCCCCGCCGGCCGATCCGCCTGTCCGGCTCGCCTCGGGTTCCCCGGCTCGTGGTGGCCGAGACGGGCGAGGACCTGACCGGGCGGATGCGGCGCTTCGCCGAAGACAAGGCCGCCGACCTCCTGCGGCTCGGCCTCGACGGCTACGTCTTCAAGAGCCGCTCGCCCTCCTGCGGGCTGATCGGCGTTCCGGTCCAGGGCCGAAGCGGCAGCGGTCGCCGGCTGGGTCGGGGCCTCTACGCGAGCACGTTGCTCGACCGCCTACCCACGCTGCCGGCCGAGGAGGAAGGTCGGCTCCACGATCCGGCCATGCGTAAGAGGTTCCTCGAGCGCGTCTTCGCGGCCGCCCGGGGCCGCCGCCGGCTCAGGCGGTCGCCGAGGATCCGATCAGCGCGCGCTCGGCGGCGACCTCGCCCGACCTGACACAGTCGGCGATGCCGACCCCGCGGTAGGCGGCCCCGGCCAGGGAAAGGCCAGGCGCCGCAGCAACCCGGCGCTCGATCGCCTCCACGTGGCTCCCGTGCCCGACGCCGTACTGCGGCATTGACGCCGGATGCCTGTGCACTCGGACAAGCACGGGCTCGACGGCGACGCCGAGCGCCGCTCTGAGCTCCTCGCGGGCCCGCCTCACCAGGCCGGCGTCCTCGTCCTGCAGCACGCTGCCACCGAGCGCGCCGCCCAGGAAGCAGCGCAGCAGTGCCTGGCCCTCCGGAGCCCGCCCCGGGTACTTCACGCTCGAGAACGTGCAGGCGAGCAGGCTCCGGCCCTCGATGCGGGGGACGACGAAGCCGAAGCCGTCGAGCGGATGAGGGACGTCGGCGCGGCGGTACCCGAGCGACACGGTGGCCGACGACGCGTACGGGACCCCCTGCAGCATCGCCGCCAGCGGAGGGTCGACGTAGCGCAGCAGGCGGCTGGCCGCGTAGGCCTCGGTGGCCACGATGACGTGGTCGGCCTCGACGGCGCCGTTCCCTCCATCGACGTGCCAGTGCGCGCCACGCCGCTCGATCGTACTCACGCGCCGCTTGAGCTGGACGCTGCCGGCCGGCAGGCGCGACCCCAAGGCTTCCACCAGCTCGCCCATCCCGCCGGCCAGGGTGACGAAGAGGCTCCAGCGCGCCCCGCTGGTCCCCGCCGTGACCGCAGGACTGCGACGGGCGGCGCGCCAGAGACCGAGGATCACGCTGCGCTGGCTCCGCTCCAATTCGAGGAAGCGCGGCAGCGTGGCGCTCACGCTCAAGTCGTCGGGATCGGCGGTGTAGATGCCGGCGGCCAGCGGCTGAGCCACCCGCTCCAGCGCCTCGCGGCCCAGGCGGCGGCGCACGAAGGCGCCGAGGCTCTCGTCCTCGCCCGGCGTGCCACGCGGCAGGACGAGGTCGAGCGCCATCCGGGCCTTGCCCCGCCAGGAGAAGAGCCCGGAGGCCAGGAAGGGGCCCAGGCGCGCCGGGGCCAGGAGCTGAAACCCTTCGGGAAGCGGGTGCAGTCGTCCGCGGAACCAGACGAACGTTCGGCGAAACCGATCATCGGTCCCGACCAACCGCTGCTCCAGGCCGAGCCGCCGGCAGAGGGCCAGCGCCCACGGCTTCTCGGACAGGAACGAATCGGCGCCGGCCTCGACGAGGAACCCACCGGTACCCTCCGTCTCGATCGTGCCGCCCAGCCGCTCTCGCGTCTCGAGCACGGTGAGGGCGAGAGGCAGGCCTCGCTCGCGGGCGATCTCCAGGGCGCGGTCCGCCGCGGCCAGACCGGCGATGCCGCCGCCGACCACGACGAGCTTCACGTCGCCGCCTTCCTCACCACGTCGGCGAGCGCGGCGATGAACTCGGGATGGTCGTTGACGGCGGCAGCGCGGTGCAGGCTGAGGCCCGCCGCGCGCGCCATGGCCCGGGCCTCGATGTCGAGGTCGAAGAGGATCTCGACGTGGTCGCACACGAAGCCGATGGGGCAGACCACCGCGTGGCGCGCGCCGTCCCCGGCCAGCGCGCCGAGCACGTCGTTGACGTCGGGCTCGAGCCAGGGGTCGCTTGGGCTACCGCTCCGGCTCTGGTAGGCGAGCGACCAACGCTGGTGCCCGAGCCGCTCGGCGACGGCGCGCGAGGCCGCGGTGAAGTCCGCCACGTAGGGCGAGGCGTCGGCCATGGTCCGGGGCACGCTGTGGGCGGTGAAGACGAGCGGCGTCGCCCCGCGATTCGCCGGCGCGACGTCCTCCAGCGCCCGCCCGCAGCGGTCGGCCACGGCGGCGATGAAGCGCGGATGTCCAGACCAGGGCGGAGCAAACACCACCTCGGGCGCGCCGGTGGCCTTCGCCCGCGCTTGGGCCACGTCGCCCATGTAACGCTCCCACGACGCCTCGGTACGGAGCGGAGAGAGGATCATGCCGAGGACGCGCCGGTGCCCCTTGGCCGCCATCGTCGCCAGCGCCTCGTGGAGGTAGGGATGCCAGTTGCGCATGCCGACGAACACGGGCAGAGCGGGTCCCCGGCGCTCCAGCGCGACGCCGAGGGCCCGCGCCTGGGCGTGGGTGAGATCGTTGAGCGGCGAGCGTCCTCCCGGCATCTGAGCGTAGTGAGACGCCACCTCGTCCAGGCGCGCGGCCGGGATCGGGCGTTCACGCGCGACGTTGTCGAGGAAGGGACGCACCTCGTGAGGAGTGGTCGGCCCGCCAAAGGCGATCAGCAGCACGGAGTCGATGGGGCCGACGCTCACCGGGCGCTCAGCTCGTGGACCGTCTCGACGAGCGTACGCACGTTCTCGACCGGAGTCTCGGGCAGCACGCCGTGACCGAGGTTGAAGATGTGGCCGGGCCGGCCGCCGGCCCGGCCGAGGATCTCGCTCACCCGTTCCTTGATCACAGCGGGGCGGGCCAGCAGCACCGCGGGGTCGAGGTTGCCCTGCACGCCGACGTCGTGACCGACCGCCTGCCAGGCCACGTCGAGGTCGATCCGCCAGTCGAAGCCCATCACGTCGCCGCCGGCCTGGCGCATCAAGGGCAGCAGCCCGGCGGTTCCGGTGCCGAAGTGGATGACGGGCACGCCGGGCCGGAGCGCGGCGATCAGCGTCCGTACGTGAGGCTGGACGAAGGCGCGGTAGTCGGCCGGGCTCAGCACGCCCACCCACGAGTCGAAGAGTTGCACCGCCGCCGCCCCGGCAGCGATCTGGCCGTTGAGATAGCGCGCGGTCGCGTTGGCCAGGAGCGCCAGCAGGCGGTGCCAGGCTTCCGGCTCCTCGTACATGAGGCGCTTGGTATGAAGGTAGTCGCGCGAGGGCCCGCCTTCCACCAGGTAGGAGGCGACGGTGAACGGCGCGCCGGCGAACCCGATGAGCGGCACGCGACCGCCGAGCGCCCGCACGACCTTCCGCACGGTGTCGAACACGAACGGCACGGCCCCGTCCACGTCGATGGGCTTGAGCCGGGCCACCTGCTCGTCGCTCCGGATCGGCGCGCGGATCTGCGGCCCCTCGCCGGCGGCGAACTCCAGACCCACGTCGAGCGGGTCGAGGATCAACAAAATATCGGCGAAGAGGATGGCGGCGTCGACGGCGAACCGTTCGACGGGCTGGAGCGTCACCTCGGCCGCCGCCTCGGAGTTGCGGCACAGCTCGAGAAATCCCAGGCGGGCGCGCATGGCCCGGTACTCGGGCAGGTAGCGGCCGGCCTGGCGCATGAGCCACACCGGCGTGCGAGGCGTGGGCTCGCGGCGCGCGGCGCGGAGGAGGAGAGGCTCGGCGGCCGGCACGGGACGAGCGTACCGGGCACCCCCCTTGGAATCAAGCACGCCACGGGTTTATCATCGCCCTCCCATGCCCTTCATCTCCGGCAAGCAAGCGTTCCTCGAGATCCTTGTCCAGGAAGGTGTGTCGGTCATGTTCGGCAACCCCGGCACCACCGAGCTACCGCTCATGGACGGCCTGGCCCGGGAGTCGCGCATCCGGTACGTGCTGACCCTGCAGGAGGCGGTCGCGGTCGCCATGGCCGACGCCTACGCTCACGCCGCCGGTGGGCTGGGCGCCGTCAACGTCCACGTCTCCCCCGGGCTCGGCAACGCCATGGGCATGCTCTACGACGCCCAGAAGTCGGGCGCGCCGCTGCTGCTCACCGCCGGGCAGCACGATCAATCGTTCACGGCCACCGAGCCCATCCTCTGGTCAGAGCTACCGCCCATCGCCCAGCCATTCGTGAAGTGGTCGAGCGAGGTGCGCCGGCTGGAGGATCTGCCCCTGATCGTGCGGCGCGCGGTCAAGACGGCCCTGGCCCATCCCACCGGTCCGGTCTTCCTCTCGCTGCCCGTCGACGTGCTCAACGCCGAGCGCGAGCTCGACCTGGGAGCGCCGACGCGTGTTGCGCCCCGGATCGTCGGCGATCGCCAGGCCGTCGACCGAGCGGCGGCGCTGCTGGCCAACGCCGAACGGCCCGTGCTGGTGGCCGGCGACGCCGTGGCCCACGGCGACGCCTTGGCCGAGTTGGTGGAGTTCGCCGAGCTGGTGGGGGCGCCCGTCATCACCGAGGGCGTCGCCTCGACCTGCAGCTTCCCGTTCACGCATCCTCAGTACGCGGGCGCGCTGCCCCGCCTGGCCCCGCAGATCCGCGCCCTGCTGATGCGCCACGATCTCGTCTTCTCCGTCGGCGGCGACCTCTTCACGCTCTCCCTGCCCGACGACGTCGATCCGATGCCGCCGGGCATGACCGTCGTCCACCTCGACGTGAATCCCTGGGAGCTCGGCAAGAACTATCCGGCGGCGGTGGCCATCCACGGCGAGCCCAAGGCCACGCTGCCCGAGCTGAGCGAGGCTTTCCGCCGGCACACGACCCGTCACGGCCACCCCGACGCCGCGCGGCGTCGGGATGCCGCGCGCGCCGCGCACCAGCGCACGGTGAGCGAGCTCACCGAGCGCGCGCGAAAAGAAGCGGCCCAGATCCCGATGTCTCCGCTGGCCCTCGTCCACGCGATCGCGGCGGCCGTGCCCGCCGAGGCGGCGATCGTCGACGAGTCCATCTCGTCCTCGGCTGGCCTGCGCCACTTCCTGCGCTGCGCCGACGCCAAGGGGTTCTTCGGGCTGCGCGGGGGCGGCATCGGCTGGGGGCTGCCGGGAGCGCTGGGCGTCAAGCTGGCCCTGCCCCAGCGGCCGGTGGTGGCCCTCATCGGCGACGGCAGCGCCATGTACACCAACCAGGCGCTGTGGACGGCGGCTCGCGAGTCGCTGGCCGTCGTCTACGTGATCTTCAACAACGCGTCGTACCGGATCCTCAAGCAGCGCACGCTGGCGCTCAAGGGCTTCTCGGCCCAGGACGACCGCTACGTCGGCATGGACCTCGACCGCCCGGCCATCGATTTCGTCGGCCTGGCCCGCGCGCTCGGCGTGCCCGGGGAGTCCGTCGAGAAGGCCGGCGACGTGCCGGCGGCGCTGGAGCGTGGCCTCCGGAGCGGGGGGCCGTACCTCATCGACGCCCGCATCGATCCCTCCTTCAAGTAGCCGGGCGGGCCGGCGACCGTTGAGCGGAAGACTCGCGGGGAAAGTAGCGATCGTCACCGGGGCCGGCTCGCGCGGGCCCGGCCTCGGCAACGGCAAAGCCACGGCCATCCTGTTCGCCCGCGAAGGGGCCTGCGTGCTCTGCGTGGACCAGGCCAAGGAGCGGGCCGAAGAGACGGTGGGGCTCATCCGCGCCGACGGCGGGGACGCGGTGGCCTTCGCCGCCGACGTCACCCGGAGCGCCGATTGTCAGGCCATGGTGGCGGAGGCCCTCGCCCGCTGGGGCGGCCTCGACGTGCTGCACAACAACGTGGGCATCGAGTCGCGCAAGGACGTCATGGAGGTGACCGAGGAGGAATGGGACCACGTCATGACGGTGGACCTCAAGTCCATGCTGCTGGCCACCCAGAGTGCGGTGCCGGCCATGACCGCGCGCGGCCGGGGCTCGATCATCTGCGTGTCGTCGGTGGCGGCGCTCCGGGGGCACGGGCGGACGGCGTATGCCGCGGCCAAGGCCGGCGTGATCGGGTTCGTCCGCTCGGTGGCCGTGCAGCTCGGACCGAAGGGCATCCGCGTCAACGCCATCGCACCCGGCCGCGTGTGGACGCCCATGGTCGAGAGTCTCGGCGCCGAGGCTCGGGAGCGGCGGCGGCGATCCTCGCCGCTCGGCACCGAGGGCACCGGCTGGGATGTGGGCTGGGGCGCGGTCTACCTGGCCAGCGACGAGGCGCGCTGGATCACCGGCCAGACCCTGGTGATTGATGCCGGCGCGACGCTGACCACACAATAGAAGGAGCGCGGTCATGGCGATGACCTTTGGCATCCACGTGGGGCACATGGGCGGGCCGCTGGCCGAGATGCGGCGGCTCTGGAAGCTCGCCGACGAGGCCGGCTTCGACTGGTTCTCGGTCTCGGACCACTTCCAGGAGTCTCCGCCTCAGGGCGGCAACCTCGACTGCTTCGAGTCCATCTCCATCATGACCGCGGCCGCCGTGGAGACGCGGCGCGTCCGCATCGGCTCCCTCGTCTACTGCGTGCTCTACCGCAATCCCGGCGTGCTGGCCTCGGCGCTGACGTCGATCGACCACCTCTCGGGCGGGCGCGTCGAATGCGGCATCGGCGCCGGTTGGCACGAGATCGAGGCCCGCGCGTTCGGCATCCCCTTCCCGTCTATCGGCGTGCGCGAGGACATGCTGGAGGAGGCTGCGCAAATCCTCCGGCTGCTCTTCGATCCCGAGGTGAAGGGCGCCGAGTTCGCGGGCCAGCACTTCCGGCTCGAGAACGCGCCCAACAACCCGAAACCGCTCCAGCCGCGGCTGAAAATTTGGATCGGCGGCAGTGGCGAGAAGCGCACGCTGCGGGCGGCCGCCCGCTACGCCGACGGCTGGAACGCGCCCTACCTGGGCCCCGACGCCTGGAAGAAGAAGAACGCGGTGCTCGATGCCTGGTGCGAGAAGGAGGGTCGCGATCCCCGAACCGTCCTGAGAACCGTCAACGTCGGGTTCTACCTCGGCGCCGACGCCAAGGGAGCCGCCCGCGGCGAGGCGATCTTCCAGACCCACTTCGGCAAGGACCCGCAGGGACGCACCGGCTTCCTGCGCGGCACCCCCCAGCAGGCCCTCGAGATGGTGGGCGCCTACCGGGCGGCCGGGGCCCAGCGGCTCAACATCGCCTTCCGCCAGGGCCCCTACGACTGGGACGCCCTCCACGCCTTCGCCGAGGAGGTCGTAGGGAGGTCCGGATAGATCGCCCCCGCCGTGACTGCCTTCGACAACCGGGGGGTGGGCAGACCGACGCTCCCGATCATCCTTCTACGCGGTAGGAATGATGGCGAACGACACGGTGGGGCTGATGAATGTTCTTGGAATCGAACGCGCGCATCTCATCGCCGTATCCATGGGGGGAAGGATCGCCCAAGAGCTGACGTTGAATCACGCCGATAGGGTCCGCTCCTTGCACCTGGGCTGCAGCACGGCCCGGCGTGACGCGCACCCGCGCGTCAGAGCATTTCACGAGGCTTGCAGGACGTTGCCAGCCGAGACGATGGCTCGAATATCCGCCCCGTGGTTTCTCGCCCCAGCCACGTTCAACCATCGCCCGCAGTTCGTTGAAATGGTGATGCACCACGAATTGAACAACCCCTATCCGCAGTCTGCTGTCGGGTTGAAACAGCAGGCCCAGGCCAGCGCGGCGGCCAAGGACTCGCTGGAACGCCTGGAGGCGATCAGGTGCCCAACCCTTGTCAGCGTCGGTGAGGACGATATTCTGATGCCTCCACATCTCTCCCGCGAGATAGCCGGGCGAATCCCGGGCGCCGATTTCCGCGTCCTCCCTCGGATAGGCAGGTTCAGCGCTCTTCGCGCCTCCAGGAGGGGGCGCCCGCCTTGCGCCCGGTGGGCCAGCAGTCTACCGTAGAGTCCCGAAAAGGAGTGGGCGATGACCGAAGGATCCTCGCTGATCCGGGGGCTCGAAGGGGTGGTAGCCGCCGAGACCCGGCTGTGTGACCTCGACGGCGCCAACGGCCGGCTGGCCTACTGGGGCTACGACATCGACGACCTGGCCAGGCGGGCGACCTTCGAAGAGGTCGCCTACCTCCTGTGGGCCGGGGAGTTGCCCACGCGGGCCGAGCTCGACGGCTTCCAGGCCGAGCTCATCGGGGTCCGCCCGGTCCCGCGCGAACTCCTGCAGGCCTTCGCCTTGATGCCGACCACGACCGATCCCATGCGAGTCCTCCAGGCCGCCGTCGCCATTCTGGGCATGCACGATCCGGACACGACCGACAACTCGCGCGAGGCGAACCTGCGCAAGGCTCTCCGCCTGACCAGCCAGCTCGCCACGGCCATGTGCGCCCACCACCGGATCCGCAACGGCCGGGACCCGGTGACGCCTGCCAAGGACCTGGGGCACGCGGCGAACTTCCTCTACATGCTGACCGGGGAGCGGCCGTCGCCGGTCACCACCAAGGCGTTCGACGCGAGCCTCACCCTCTACGCCGAGCACGAGATGAACGCCTCGACCTTTACCACCCGCGTCATCACCTCCACCCAGTCGGACATGCACTCGGCGGTGGCGGGCGGCGTGGGCGCGCTCAAGGGGCCGCTCCACGGCGGCGCCGGCGAGGCGGTGATGCGAACGCTGATGGAGATCAGCGAGGTGGCCAACGTCGATCGCTTCGCCGACCACGCGCTCGCCAGCAAGCGGCGTCTCATGGGGTTCGGGCACCGCGTCTATCGGGCCGGCGACCCCCGAGCCGCCATCCTCCGGGGCCTGGCCGAGGAGGCGTGCCGGCAGTCGGGCCAGTTCAAGTGGTACGAGATGGCCGTTCGCCTGCATGAGCGCATCAAGGGCGCCAAGGGGCTCATCCCCAATGTGGACTTCTACTCGGCACCGCTCTTCTACTCCCTCGGCATCCCGGTCGATCTCTTCACCCCGGTGATCGCCGCTGCCCGGGTCGCCGGCTGGACGGCCAACATCATCGAGCAGCACGCCGACAACCGCCTGATCCGCCCGCGCGGTGACTACAAGGGGCCGGGGCGGCGGACCTGGGTGCCCCAGGACAAGCGGTAGGTGGGTCGAAGCCTCGCCCGGAAGCTCATCGAATCCCACCTGGTGGCGGGCAAGCCCCAGGTCGGCGAGGAAATCGGGATCGGTGTGGACCAGGTGCTCCTCACCGACACCAACGGCACCATGGCCTGGCTGCAGTTCGAGGCCATGGGCTTCCCCAGCATCGTGCCGCCCCGGGCGGTCACCTACATCGACCACAACGTGTACCAGTTCGACTCCCGCAACTCCGACGACCACCGATATCTTCAGTCGGCCTCGCGACGCTATGGCGCCGTCTTCTCCAAGCCCGGCAATGGAATTTGCCATCAGGTCCACGTCGAGACCTTCGCCGTCCCCGGGCAGACCCTGCTCGGCACCGACAGCCACACGCCCCTCTGCGGCGCTGCGGGCATGCTGGCCCTCGGCGCCGGGGGCCTCGACGTGGCGGCGGCCATGGGCGGCGGGCCGTACTTCTTCACGATGCCGGCGATCGTGCGCGTGTGGCTGACCGGTCGGCTGCGGCCGTGGGTCACGGCCAAGGACGTGATTCTCGAGCTGCTGCGGCGGCTGTCCGTCAAAGGTGGAGCGGGCAAGATCTTCGAGTACGCCGGCCCCGGGCTGGCCAGCCTGCTCCTGGCCCAGCGCATGACCATCGCCAACATGGGCGCCGAGCTGACCCTGACCACCAGCGTGTTCCCGAGTGACGAGGTGACGCGCTCGTACCTCAGGCGGCTCGGGCGCGGCGACCACTGGCGGCCGCAGGCGGCCGACGACGACGCAGCGTACGACGACCAGATCGAGCTGGACCTCGGCGCCATCGGCCCGCTCGTCGCGCTGCCGGGCTCGCCCGACCGGGTGGTGCCGGTGGAGGAGGTGGTCGGCACGCCGGTCGAGCAGGTGCTGGTGGGCTCGTGCACGAACGGCTCCTGGCACGACATGGCCTCGGTCGGGGCGGTGCTGCATGGCCGCCGCGTGCACCCGTCGGTGTCGTTCGTGCTCTTTCCCGGCAGCCACCGCATCCTGGAAACGATGGCGCGCGAGGGACTGCTCGCCGACCTCCTGACCGCGGGCGCCACTGTGTCGGAGTCCACCTGCGGCGCCTGCCCCGGCATCGGCCACGTCCCGGCCAGCGGCTCCAAGAGCCTGCGCGCCTTCAATCGGAACTTCCCGGGCCGGAGCGGCGTCAAGGACGACCAGGTGTATCTCTGCTCCTCGGTCGTGGCCGCCGCCTCCGCGCTCACCGGCGTCATCAGCGATCCGCGGACGCTCGGCCCCGAACCGCCCGTGCGGCTGCCCGCCTCCTTCGCGGTGTCCGAGGTCGGCCTCGTTCAGCCCGACGGTCAGGGCGAGATCGTCCGCGGCCCCAACATCAAGACGGTGCCCCTGGGCACGCCGGTGCCCGAGACGCTGGAAGCGCCCGTCCTGCTGCGGCTCGGCGACAAGATCTCCACCGATGACATCTCGCCCTCGGGCGCCGGCATCCTGATTTTCCGCTCGAACGTCCCGGCCATCGCCGAGTTCTGCTTCCGGCACATCGATCCCCGGTTCGCCGATCGGGCCCGCGCGGCCGGCAGCGGCCTCATCGTCGCCGGCGAGCACTACGGCCAGGGATCCTCCCGCGAGGTGGCGGCGATCGGGCCGATGCACCTGGGCGTGCGGGCGGTCATTGCGAAGTCCTTCGCCCGCATCCATCGGGCCAATCTCATCAACTGGGGCGTCGTCCCGCTCGTCTTCGACGATCCGGCGGCGTGGGACGGGATCGAGCCCGACGACCGCCTGCGTCTCGAGGGCCTCCGCGCCGCGCTGGTCGCCGGCGCCCGCATCAGCATAGCGAACCTGCGCACGGGGGGGACGTTCACCACCTCGTGTGTGCTCACGCCGCGGGAGCGGGAGATCCTGCTGGCCGGCGGCCTCTTGGCCCACACGCGGGCCCAACGCGGATGACGCAACGGCGGATCCGGGCCGTGTACATGCGGGGCGGCACCAGCCGCGCCCTCTTCTTCCACGAGGAGGACCTGCCTCGATCTAAGGCGGCCCGCGACCGCATCCTCCTCGCCGCGCTGGGCAGCCCCGATCCCTACGGTCGCCAGCTCGACGGGTTGGGCGGCGGTATCTCGTCGCTCTCGAAGGCCTGTGTCATCGGACCGCCGACACACGCCGACGCCCACGTGGACTACACGTTCGCCCAGGTGGACGTGAAGACGACGCTGGTCGATTACGCCGGGAACTGCGGCAACTGCTCCTCGGCGGTCGGCCCCTTTGCCATCGACGAGAAGCTGGTGGCGGTCACCGGAAGCAACACCGTCGTGCGCATTCACAACACCAACACGAAGAAGCTCATCGTTGCCCACGTGCCGGTCAAGGACGGCGAGGCCGCGGTGGAGGGCGACTTCGAGCTTCCCGGCGTGCCCGGTCGCGGGGCGAAGATCGCGCTCGACTTCCTCGATCCGGGCGGCGCCGTCACCGGCCAGCTCCTGCCTACCGGGCACCCCCGCGATGTCGTGGCCGGCGTGGAGGCCTCGCTGGTGGACGCCACGAACCCGGTGGTGTTCGTGCGCGCCCGAGACCTCGGGCTCACCGGCGGAGAGATGCCGCCTGCCGTCGACGCCGACCGTGCGCTCGTCGCGCGTCTGGAGGCGATCCGCGTGGCTGCGGCCGGCCTGATGGGCGTCCCGGGCAGCCCGGCGGTGCCGAAGATCGCTGTGGTGGCACCGGCGGCGTCCTTCACGACGCTGGACGGCCGCGCCTGGGGCGCGGGTGACGCCGACCTGCTGGCCCGCGTGATCTCCATGGGCGCCTGCCACCGCGCCTTCGCGCTCACGGCCGCCATGTGTCTCGCCGTGGCCGCGCGGATCGACGGAACCGTGGTGGCCGAGTGCGTGCGTTCCAGCGTAGGGCCGCACGAAGCCACCCCGCACCGAGAGCAGCCCGGCTCACGCCGGCACGCCTCGCGCCCCGAACGCGCTGCCGGTTCGCACGCCCCCGGATCGAGCCGGGCTCGCGGCGCTCGCTCGAATAACATGCGGCTCGCCCATCCCTCGGGTGTGCTGCCGATCGCGGCGACGGTGGCGGCCCGCGACGGTCGGCCGTGGGCCGAACGAGTGACCGTCTATCGGACGGCGCGGCGGCTCATGGAGGGTTTCGTGAGGGTGCCGTGATCAGCCGCCGCGCGCGATGAGCGCCATCGCCTCACCCGTTCGCGACGACGTCGACGCGTTCTACGCGACGGTCCGAAGCATCGCTCGTTTCTGGATGTGGTTCCTCTTCAAGCGGGTGGACGTCCGCCACCCCGAGCGAGTCCCGGAGGCGGGGCCCGTGCTCCTGTGCGTGAACCATCCCAACAATCTCATCGACTCGCTCCTGGTGGGCGCTGTGCTGCCCCGCAAGGTGCACTACCTGGCCACGGCGACGCTCTTTGGCAACCTGCTGCTCGCCCGCTTCCTCCGGGCCTGCGGCGCCCTCGCCGTGTACCGGAAAGGCGAGGAGCCACGATCGGCCCCCGCTCCAACCACCGACCGGAACGCCGACGTCTTCGCCGCGTGCCACCGGGCCTTCGCCGAGGGCCGGGTGCTCGCCATCTATCCGGAAGGGACCACCCACGCCGAAGCCCGGGTGCAGCGCATCAAGACCGGCGCCGCCCGCATCGCGCTCGGCTACGAGGCCGAACACCCGGGGCACCTCCACCTGATCCCCGTGGGGTTGTCGTTCGAGGCGCGCAAGTCCTTCAAGGGCCGCGTCCTGGTCTCCTTCGGCGAGCCGGTGCCCGCCGCGCCGTACCTGGCCGCCTACCGGGAGGACGCCGTGAAGGCCGTCGACGCGCTGACCACGGCGATCCAGTGGGCGATGGAGGCGCAGGTCGTGCACGTGGACCGGATCGACACCGAGGCGCTCGTGCGCGCGGTGGAGTCGCTCTACCGCGACGAGCTGGTCCGCCAGCTTCGCGAGGAGCGGGGGCTCGGCGAGCGGCAGGTGGATCTCTTCCGCCTGTCCCGGACCATCGTGGCAGCGGTGAATCACTTCAAGGAGCGGGATCCTGACCGCCTCGAGCGGCTGTGGCAACGCATCCTCGGCTACCGGGCGCTGCTGGCGTCGTACCGCGTGAAGGACGAAGCCGTACGGGCCCGGCTGCGGCGCCCACCGGCGCAGGGCCGGCTCTGGCACACGTGGGTCGCCCTCCTTGGCTTGCCCGTCTTCGCGTACGGCGCCGTCGTCAACGCCCTGCCGTACTTCCTGCCCCGCTGGCTGGCCCACCGATTCGCGCGCCGGGAGACCGACTACGCCACGACGCGCCTGCTGGCCAGCGTGGTAGCCTTCCCGCTGTTCTGGGGGCTCGAGACCTGGCTGGTGGACCGTCTGGCCGGACTCCTCTGGGCGGGACTCTTCGCGCTCTCGCTGCCGCTGACAGGCCTGGCCGCCTATCACTACCTGCGCGGGGTGGAGCGCCTGCGTGGCGCCTTGCGCTTCGGCGTGCTGGCTCACACCCGCGATCAGGCGGCCCGCGCGCTCATCGCCGAGCGCCAGGCCATCATCGACGCCCTGGAGGAGGCCAAGACCGACTACCTGGCGGCGACCCGGGGGTCCTCCTTCTGAGCATCCACCGCCTGGACGAGCTCTCGACGCGCCAGCTCGACGCGCTCGATCGGCAGCGCACCGTCGTCGTGCTGACCGTGAGCCCGCTCGAGGAGCACGGCCCGCATCTGCCGCTCGGCGTGGATGCCTTCACGGCCCGCTACCTCGCCGAGGAGATCGGCCAGCGTCTGACCGCCGAGCGCCCGGGATGGACAACGGTGCTGGCGCCCACCCTGCACCTGGGCTGCTTCGCGTTCGAGGCCCCGGGCACCGTGAGCGTCCGGCAGCGGGTGCTTCGCGACGTGCTCGTCGACTACGGCGAGGCCCTGGCCCGTGCCGGCTTCCGCTTCATCCTGGTGGCCAACGGCCACGCCGGTCCCACGCACCTGGCGGCGCTGGAGGAGGCGGCAGCGACCGTCTCGCGACGGCGGGGTGTCCGCATGGCGTCGCTGAGCGGCCACCTCGTCTGGCGGTTCCGCTCGCCTCGCTTTCGGGATCGGGTGGAGACCGCGCTGGGCCGGCCGCTCACCGACGCCGAGCGCAAGGCCTTCGCCGAGGACGCCCACGCCGGCTGGTGGGAAACCTCGATGATGCTGCTGGTGCGACCGGACCTCGTCGACGAGAGCTATCGCACGCTGCCGCCCGCCGTGTACTCGCCGCTCGAGCGCGTCGTCCCGAATTATCCGCTCCGGCGTGGCGGCGCCGGCTACGTCGGTCACCCCGGCCTCGCCGACCCCGCCTTCGCCAAAGCCACCGTCGAGGTCCTGCTGGCCGAGGCCATGGCTCTCGTCGAGGCACTGCTCGACGCCGCCCCCGGGCGGGCCGATCGCCCCTCGCCTTTCGCGGCGATCCCGCTCTTCCGCACGAACTTCTGGCCCGTTACCGCCGCGGCGGCGCTGGCCGTGGCCGCGCTGGCCTGGCTCGGACCGCGTGGGCCGCGGCGATGATCGAGCTGGAAGCGGCGAAGGGCATCGCCTGGCTGACGCTCAACCGCCCGGAGGCGCTCAACGCGCTGAACGGCGCTCTCACCGGAGCGCTGGAGGACGCGCTCGAGCGCGTGGCCGCGCTGAGCGACGCGCGGGTGCTCGTGGTGATGGGCCGGGGCCGCGCCTTCTGCGCGGGCAACGATATCAGCGAGATGACGACGCTGGCCCCGTCCGCCGCCGAGGCATTGGCCAGGCGCCAGGCGGCCCTGCTCGATCGCTTCGCGCGGCTGCCCCAGGTGACGATCGCCGCCGTCGACGGTTACGCGCTGGGCGGAGGCTTGATGCTGGCCGTCGCCCAGGATCTCCGGATCGCCTCCGACCGGGCGCGCTTCGGCCTGCCCGAGGTCACGCTGGGATTCAACCCCGCCTACGGAATCGCCCGCCTGCTGGACGTCGCCGGCGGCGGTGCCGCCCGCGACCTGCTGCTCACCGGGCGGACCATCCACGCCGCCGAAGCGCTGCGGGTGGGGCTGGTGAACCGCGTGGTGGCGGCGGCCACGCTGCGGGCGAGCGCCGAGGCGTGGGCCGCCGATGTGGCGCGCTCGCCGGGGGAGGGGCTGGCGGCCACCAAGAGCATCCTGGCCGGGCTGCGTGGCGTCCCCAGCGCGGGAGAACCCGAAGCCTACGGCGCCGCACTGCGAACCAGCCCCGCCGCCTGCGAGCGCATTCGCGCCTTTGTTGAGCGCAAGCGCCCCGGCTAGGGCTGCATCGGTACGTCATGTCGCGACGTCAGCGCGCATCCCGGGTAGCTGAGCCCGACGGAGGCGCGCGGTTCGGGGGCCAGGGTCGACGGGACCCGTTCCCTCCCGCTGGCAACGGACCCCGCGCGCCCAGATGGAGCCCAGCCGCAACGGGGCAGCGGACACCCACTGCGTGGTCACGCGACCCCTGGCCCCCGAACCGCGCGCCTCCGTCGGGCTCGGGTGATCAGGTGGGAATGAGCCGGCCGGCGCGCATGTCTTCGTCGGCCTGCCGCAGCATCTCTTCGGCGCGGTCCGGCGGCTCGTCGCGGTACGACAGGCCGACGTGGCACCGGACGGGCATGGCCAGCCGGCGGCGCGCCGACAGCTCGGTCAGCTTCTCGGCGAGGCGCGGCAGCAGCCGCTCCACCTCGATGGGCCGGGCGTCGAGCAGGAGCACGGCGAACTCGTCGGGACCGTAGCGGGCCACCAGGTCGGTCGCCCGCGTCGCTTCGGCCAGGGCGTCGCCCACCGCACGCAGCACTTCGTCGCCCACGGTGTAGCCGAAGCGGTCGTTGATCGTCCGCAGCCCCACGACGTCCAGGAGCAGGAGGAGGAGACCGCTCTTGCGGCGGCGGGCGCCGGCGGCCAAGCGCCGGTAGTGATCGTGGAACGACCGCCGCCCGGTCAGCCCGGTGAGCGTGTCCGGCGCGTGCCGCGCCACCCGCCGATCGGATTCCTGAAGCCGGCGGGCCAGCACGCGCAGCAGCCCGACGGCCAGATCCGACGAGCGCTCGATGGCCCGCACGAACTGCTCCTGGCGCAGGGCCACACAGCGCGTGCGCTCCACCGCGATGACCGTGGCCGAACGGGGCCGGCCCGTGAGCGCGGACAGCTCGCCGAAGATCTCGCCCTCGCCCAGGCCGCCCAGGACCGTCTCGGTCAGGGCCTCCGGCATCGCCTCGACGATGCGGACCCGGCCGGAGATCACGACGAAGACCCGGTCGTCGACGGTCCCCTCGGCGATGATGACGTGGCCTGACGGAAAGAGCTGTTCGGTCGCCCCCTCCAACAGCTGGGCGCGCTCCTCGACGCCGAGCCCGCGGAACAGGTTGAACTCGGCCAGCGCCGAGGCGAGATCCCGGGGGGGCGCGGGCAGGCCAGGAACCGCCGGCCCCGGCGTCGGGGCTGGGGACACGGGAGCCATCGTCACCAACGAGCGGGCGAGCCACGCCCGTACCCGCGCATGCAGCATGGGAGGACTGAAGGGCTTGGCCAGGTAATCGCAGCGGAAGCCATCCCGGCTGGCGAAGGCGCGGGCAGCGGCCTCGTCCTTGGTCAGCAGCAACACGGGAAAGTCCGGGCGCCCGACGCGCTCCACGAGTGGAGCCAGGAGGGCAGCGCCATCGCCGTCGGGTAACTGGGCGTCGATGATCGCCAGGTCCGGAGCCAGGGCGGGGCCTCGCGTGAGAGCCGCCCGGGTGTCCGGCACCGTGAGCACGGACAGGTCGTCCTCGGCCAATACTTCCTCGATCGCCGTGATCTCCTCGCGGTTGCCGCTCACCAGGAGGACGCGCCCGCCCGCGATGGGCCGCCGGTCGAGCGCGGAGACCGCGGCCACCGGCTGCGCCGCCCCGCGTCCCACGACGCTGAGCTCCATCCCCTCGGCGGCGGCGAAGACCTCCAGTCGGCCACGGACCCGTGCCCGACAGAGCGCCTCCAGGCGCTCGATGGTCGGATCGTCGTGGGCGGGGTCGTGGTGGAAGAGGGCCAGGCGCCGCGCGCCGGCGGCCAGGGCCACGTCGGTGGCGTACTCGATGGGGCTATGGCCCCAGCCCACCTTGGCGGCGTACTCCTCCTCGCTGTACTGGGCGTCGTGGATGACGAGGTCGGCGTCTTTGAGGAACGCGATGTGGCTCTGGTCTCCGGGATGCTCCGACACGCCACCGGCCGACCGCCAGTAGGGCTCGTGATCGGTGGTGTAGGCGATGGTGGTGCCGCCGCTGGTGAGACGGTAGGCGATGGTGGGCGCGGTGTGGTTCAGGTACTGGGTCTCGACCAGAACGTCGCCCACGCGGAAAAAGCCCTCCTCCAGCTCGGTGAAGTGGATGCGCGAGCGCAGCTCGTGCAGCTTCACCGGGAAGTAGGAGTACTCCATCTGGCCGGCCATGGCCTCCTCCAGGCTGCGCTGGAAGCCGACCGGAGCGTAGATGTTCATCTCGACGCCGGGCATGAAGGCCGGGATGAAGAACGGGAAGCCCTGGATGTGGTCCCAGTGGGTGTGGCCGATGAAGAGGTTCACCCGCAGCGGCGGGCGCTCGTTCCGCGACAGGTGCAGCCCCAGCGCCCGGGCGCCGGTGCCGCAGTCCAGTACGATGAGCGTCCCGTCCTCGCTCCGGACTTCGGTGCAAGAGGTATTGCCGCCATACCGGGCCGTGACGGACCCCGGCGCCGGGATGGACCCGCGCGTGCCCCAAAAGCGTACCTGCACGATTTCTCCGCGTCGCTCCTCGGCGATTCTAGCACCCCCCTCACGGCCGCCGGAAAAGACGATTGCGCTGGCCGCCCGCCGGCGAACGGATTAGAATGCGCGGCGCGCTGGTGAAGACCGTTGTCGCCCTCAAGGAGGCCCATCATGACCACCACTCGACGTGATTTCCTCAAGCTGGCCGCCGGCGCCGCGGCGGCCAGCCGGCTGGACACGGCGCCCGCGCGGGCCCAGGCCGCCCCGCTGCGGGTCGGCGTCCTGGCCGCGAAGGCCGGCGTGACGGCGCCGGTGGGCGAGTCCGGCCTGCGCGGCACCCAGTTCGCCGTGGACCGCATCAACGCGGGGGGCGGAATCCTGGGGCGGCGCATCGAGCTGGTCGTCGAGGAGGAGTCGAACCCCAAGGACACCGTGGAACGATTCCGCAAGCTGGCCCTGCAGACGAAGGTCGACGTCATCACCGGCGTCGTGTCCACCGGTGTCGGCCTGGCCATCGGCCCGGTCGCCGAGGAGCTGCGGACAATCTGGCTGGCCTGGGACGGCACCACCCAGAAGGGCGTCGAGGAAACGATGCCCAAGCCGAAGTACTCCTTTCGCAGCGTAGACAACGAGGCGGAGGCGGTGATGGCCTCCATCCTCGCCGCCCGGCACTTCCGGGGAAAGATCAAGACCGTCGCCGGCATCAACAACGACTACTCCTACGGGCGTGACAACTGGGCCGCGTTCCTGGCCATCATGAAGAAGCTCGGCATGGGCGTGACGCCGGTGCTGGATCTCTGGCCCAAGCTGGGGGAGACCAACTTCACCTCCCACGTCGCCGCGCTGGGCCAGGCCAAGCCCGACCTCGTCTTCTGCTCGTTCTGGTCGGGCGACGCCCCGATTCTCCTCAAGCAGGCCCACGCCGCGGGCCTCACCGCCGGCACCCGGTTCGTGCTGACGACCGCCGGGGGCGTCCACGAGTCCATGAAGAAGGCCTTCACCCCGGAAGCAGCCATCATGGGCTACAACTCCATGTACTTCGAGGCGCCCAACGCCGGGCCCCTCCTCAAGGACTTCGTCCGCTGGCACCAGGAGCGGTTCAAGGAATGGCCGAGTTACGAGTCGGACCACGCCTACTTCACGATCGTGGCCTATCGGGCGGCGGTGGAGAAAGCGGCGAAGGCCGCCGGAAGCCAGTGGCCGTCGACGGACCAGATCATCGCCGCCCTCGAGGGCATCGAGGTGGAGTCGCTGTCCGGCCGGCGCGGCTACCGGGCCGACCACATCATGGAGTGCCAGTTCTTCCAGGGTCTGACCACCCACAAGAACACCTACGACTTCGTCACCATCGACCCCGTGGAGGTCATGTCGACCAAGCAGATCCAGAAGCCGTCGGGCATGGGTCTCTACGATTGGATCAACTCCTGGAAAGCGTGAGGACCGCGCGGCCCTGATCGCGCAGAGCCTCAACATCGTGCTCGGCGGCGTGTTCCACGCCGCCGTGCTCTTTCTGGTGGCCGCCGGGCTGCAGCTCGTCTTCGGCGTGCAGAAGATCCTGAACCTGGCCTGCGGCTCGTTCTACGCGCTGGGCGCGTACTTCGGCGTGTCGGCGGTGTCGTGGGCCCTGGCCATGGGGGTCCCCGCCGTTCTCTTCCCCGTGGTGTTGATCCTGAGCGGGCTGCTGCTGGCTGTCATCGGTCCTCCCGTCGAGCGGCTGCTGCGGCCCATTTACGACCGCGACGAGAGCTTCCAGATCCTGCTCACCTTCGCCCTCGTGCTGATGTTCGAGGACGTCATCAGGTTCTTCTGGGGCACCGCCCCCCACCAGCTCGGCGGCGCCGTGTACCTCGTCTACGGTCAGGTGAAGGTGGGTGCGGTGACCATCCCCGTCTACAACCTGGTGGTGATCGCCGCCAGCGCCGTGATCGCGGCCCTGATGGGTTGGCTGCTGGCCCGGACCCGGTTCGGCCGAATCGTGCGGGCGGTGGCCGAGAACCGGCGGATGGCCGAGGCCCTCGGCGTGGATCGGGCCCGCGTGTACTCGCGGGTCTTCACGCTGGGCGTCGCGCTGGGCACGGTGGGCGGGGCGCTGGTGATCCCGGCCACGGCGGCCGTGAACGAGATGGGCATCGAGCTGATCGTGGAAGCCTTCGCGGTGGTCGTCATCGGCGGGCTGGGCTCGATGCGGGGCGCCTTCGCCGGCGCGCTGGTGGTGGGCGTGCTCAAGGCCGTGGCCATCGCCACCTGGCCCGAGCTCGAGCTGCTGGCCATCTACGTGATCGTCATCGGCGTGCTCGTTCTCCGGCCGGCTGGCCTCTTCGCCAGAGCCGCGGCGTGATCGGCCGCGGCGCGCTCTTCGTCGCCCTGCTCGCCGTCGCGGTGGTGCCCCTGGCCGGCCCGGTGTACTACGCCACGCTGATGCTGCCATTCTTCGCGTATGGCGTAGCCCTGCTGGGGCTGAACCTCCTCTTCGGCTACACGGGGCTGCTGTCCTTCGGCCACGCGTTGTTCGTGGCCCTGGGCGCCTATACCGCCGCCGCGCTGACCAGCGCCTTCGCCGTCCTGCACCTGGAAGTGGCTCTGACGACCGCCGCCGTGGTGGGAGCGGCGATCGCCCTGCCCACCGGTCTGCTGTGCGTCCGCTACGTGAGGATCTACTTCGGCGTGCTGACGCTGGCCCTGGGGATGCTCTTCTACTCGTTCCTCTTCAAGTTCTACCATCTCACCGGCGGTGACGAGGGGATGCGGGTCCTCCGCCCCACCCTCCTCGGCCAGGCGTTCTCGTCGCTGGACAAGGTGGCCTTTCTCACCGGGCCCTACTACTACTACGCGCTGGGACTGCTGATGCTGGCCGCGCTGGCCATGTGGCGCGTCGTGGGCTCGCCGTTCGGCCTCGGCCTGCGGGCGATCCGTGAGAACCCGGACAAGGCGGCGTTCCTGGGAGTCGATGTGCGCCGCGCCCGGCTGGCCGCCTTCGTCATCGCCGGGATCTACGGCGCGGTGGGCGGCGTGCTGCTGGCGGTGCCCACCGGCCTGGCCGATCCGCTCCTCGCCTACTGGACACACTCCGGCAATCTCGTCTTCATGCTGCTCCTGGGCGGGTTCGCGCACTTCTTCGGCCCCGTCGTGGGCGCTTTCGTCTTCATCTTTCTCCAGGATCAGGTGATGTCGCTCACCCAGTACTGGCGGTTCGTCTTCGGGGCGGTGCTCGCTGTCGTCGTGATCTTCTTTCCGCGAGGACTCATGGGGCTATTCAGCTCGGAGGGGGGCTTCGCCCCCCTTCCGATGCCTCCCCCCGGGAATCGACTGCGCGGGCAAAGCCCGCGGATCGACCACATCAGAGGGGGCGAGACGCCCCCTCCGATTCCTCCCCATCAGGGATTGCGCGGGCAAAGCCCGCGCTCGAAGGTGTCGTCCACTCTGCTGGAGGCGGTGGACGTGCGCAAGCGCTACGGCGACGTCGTGGCCCTCGACGGCGTCTCGCTCGCCCTGCACGAGGGCGAGTTCGTTTCCATCATCGGACCCAACGGGGCCGGCAAGACGACGCTGGTGAACGTCCTGAGCGGCCTGACGCCGCCGTCGGCGGGACGCATTCTGTTCAAGGGCGCCGCCATCGCCGGGGTCGGGCCCGTCACGCTGTCCCGGCTCGGGATGGCGCGTACCTTCCAGCTCGTCAACGTCTTCCCCGGTCTCAGCGTGGCCGACACCCTGGCCGTGGCCGTCGTCTCGCGCCTGGGCCGCGGGCACCGCGTCCTGGCCGCCCTGTCCCGCGACGGTGAGGTGCGGGCGGAGGTGGAAGCGGTCGCCGCGCTGTTCGGTCTGGGCGACCGCCTGGAGCGCCTGGCCCGGACGCTGCCCCAGGGCGACAAGAAGCTCCTGGACGTGGCCAGCGCGTTCGCCCTGCACCCGGAGGTCATCCTGCTCGATGAGCCCACGTCCGGGGTGAGCACGCGCGACAAGCACGCCATCATGGAGGTCCTGGTCGGCGCGGCCGCGCGCATCGGCATCAAGACCATCGTTCAGGTCGAGCACGACATGGACATCGTCTTCGGCTACTCCCACCGCATCGTCGCCCTGCACGCCGGCCGTGTGCTGGCCGACGCGCCACCCGACGTCATCCGCGCTGACGAGGCCGTCGTGGCCACGGTCATCGGCAAGCGGGCGTGAGCGGCGGCCTGGGAACGGTCGCGGCCGATGCTCAGGGTGGACGGCCTGCAGGTGGTGATCCAGGGCAGTCAGATCCTGCATGGCGTCGCCCTGGACGTGGGCGCCCGTGAGATGGTGTGCCTGGTCGGGCGCAACGGCGCCGGCAAGACGACCACCCTGCGCACGATCATGGGCTATCTTCGCCCGGCCGCCGGCGACATCACGTTCAAGGGGCAGAGCCTGGTAGGCCGGCCCACCCACGCCATCGCCGCGCTGGGGATCGGCTACTCACCGGAGGAGAGTGAAGTGTTCGGAGACCTCACAGTGGCCGAGAACATCGAGATCGCCACCTGGACGCGGACGACGGCGCGGACCGCCGCCGACCGGATCGCCCGGGCCTACGAGGTCTTCCCCCGCCTGCGCGGCTACGGTCGGCGGGGCGGCACCCAGCTCTCGGGCGGCGAGCGCAAGATGCTGTCCCTGGCCCGGGCGCTGGCCCTCGACCCGGAGTTGCTGCTCCTCGACGAGCCCTTCGAGGGCCTGGCGCCGGCCATCGTGCCGGCCATCGCCGAGGCCATCGGTGACATCGCGCGCCTCGGTCACGGCATCTTGCTGGCCGAGTCCAACATCCATCACGTCCCCGAGCACGCCAGCCGCTTGTACGTGATCGAGCGCGGGGAGATCATCTTCGCCGGTACCCCGCCGGACGCCCGGCGCGACGCCGGCGTCCTGCGCATCATTGGAGGAAACGTCCGATGACCACGCTGCCGCTGATTCCCACCGCCGTGGTGGGCTCGCACGGAAAGCCCGGATGGTGGTTCACCCTGGTCAAGGCCTACGAGGCCGGCGAGGCCGGGCCGGCCGATCTCGAGGAGATGTTCGACGACGCCGCCGACGCGGCCATCCGCGACATGGAGGCCGCGGGCATCGACATCATCACCGACGGCGAGGTACGCCGGCTCGACGGCTACGTGGATTCGTACTACGCCGTCATCACCGGCATCCGCCCTCTGCCCGTCCGCCGCAAGGTCGGCCCCTGGGGCTACGATCAGCAGACGCGCTACGAGGCGGTGGGCCGCATCGAGACGCCCGCCGGCGGTCTCGGCATCATCAAGGAGTTCGAGTACCTCAGGGCCCACACCTCGCGCGCGACCAAGGCCACGTGCGCCGGGCCGCTGACCTTCGGCTCCCGCATCCTGCCCGGGACGACCTACCGGAACGTGGTGGACGTCGCCGAGCGGTTCGCCGAAGTCATCAACCAGGAGCTCCAGGGCCTGGTGGCCGCCGGCGCTGACTTCATCCAGCTCGACGAGCCGGCCCGCGGCAACGTCTCGGGCGAGGAGATGGCCCGGCTCTTCAATCTGGCCACCGACGGCGTCCGGGCCCGGTTGGCCTACCACATCTGTTTCGGCAACCGCTTCGGCCGCTCACGTTTCGCCCGCACCTACGAACCCTACTTCCCGGGACTCCTCAAGGCCCGCGCCGACCAGTTCGTGCTGGAGTTCGCCAGCCGCGAGCTCGGCGAGCTCGACCTCTGGAAAAAGTACGGGGACGGGCGGGCGCTCGGCGCCGGCGTGGTGGACGTCAAGGGGTTCAACCTTGACACGCCGGAGGAGGTGGCCCGGCGTATTCGCCGGGTGCTCGAGGTGTGCCCGGCCGATCGCCTCGCCGTGAACCCGGACTGCGGGTTCGGCTGGTCGCCCCGCGCCATGTGCAACGGGAAGCTCCGCGCGCTGGCCGGGGGCGCCGCGCTGGTGCGCCAGGAACTCGAGGGACGCCGTTAGGCCGGCTTCGAGGACCGCGCGGCCTCCGGGTCCTCCGAGCGGCTGGGGTAGATAACGTGGTCGGCGACCCCGTACATCCAGTCCACGGCGCCCTGCTCCAGGTAGTGCACCTCGGTGCCCCGGAGTGCGGCCAGCCGCTCGGCCAGGATGTTGCGGCGCACCTCCGAGGTCAGCGTGTTGAGCCGGTGGTACGCCTCGGACAGCGTCCGGCCCAGCGTGGTCACGCCGTGGTTTTCCATGATCAGCGCGTTCGTGTGCTCGATGAAGGCCCGGATCGGGCTCACGTCCTGCTCGACATCCAGGTGAGACGGCACGACCCAGGGCGCTCGGCCCATCACGTAGGGGAACTCCAGCGAGAGCACGCGCAGCTCTTTGAACGCCCGCGACGCGAAGAAGGCGACGGCCTCGTCATGGTGGACGTGGATCACCGCGTCCACGTCGGCCCGCAGGCGCAGGATCTCGCGGTTGAGCTGGTGGCCGACGCTGGTGGGCACCGCCCCGTGGAGCAGGCGCCCGGTCGGGATGTCGGTGATCACGATGTTGTCGAGCGTCATCTCCTCCAGGGAGACCTCGGCGTGCTTGGTGTAGGCAACGCCGTGCTCAAAGTCGGCATGGCGGACGCGCACCGCCATATTCCCGAGCGAGTTGTGGATATACCCGCGGGCGACCACCCTGCGGGCGTAGGCAAGGAATTGCGCCCCGACGTCCCGATCGAAGACAACGGTCGCCATGATCACCTCCTGAGGGACGCCATTGTACGCCAGCCGAGGGTGACCGCTTGTCGCGCCGCCTGACAGGCCGTCACGACCGCGACGCTCCCGACGTCGCGTTACACCCATCGGGGACACGCCTTCACGTCCCGTCCAGATTCGCGCATTTCGGGTATGCTTCTTGCTGGGACCGGAATGTAATGGCCTGCCTGCCGACACTCACTCGCGTGGTGCTCGTCGTGGATGACGACCATCGACTCGCCGACATCGTGGCGCAGGTGCTGAAGAGCGAAGGCTACGTAGTAGACACCGCGCGGGACGGCATGGAAGCGCTGGCCCGGCTCGCTCAGCGGCAGTACGACGTCATCGTGACCGATCTCAGGATGCCGAAGCTCGACGGCGCCGGACTCTACCGCGAGCTGGGCCGGCGCCACCCCGCCCTTCGCAACCGGGTGATCTTCATCACGGGTGACGGCTCGAACCCGGACACGCGCCGCTTCCTCGCCGAAGTCGGCGCGCCCGCCCTGCACAAGCCGTTCGACATGGACGAGCTGCGCCGGGCGGTCGGCGAAGCCCTCGACCGCTAAATCAGGTAGACTCCTCCCGTGGCCCTGCCACTGGATGGAATCGTCGTCGCCGACCTCACCCAGAACGTCGCCGGCCCGTTCTGCACTCAGATCCTGGGCGACATGGGCGCCGACGTCGTGAAGATCGAGCGGCCGGGACGTGGCGACGACGCGCGGGCCTGGGCGCCGCCCTTCTGGGGCGACGAGAGCGCCACCTTCCTCAGCATGAACCGCAACAAGCGCAGCCTGGCCCTCGACCTCAAGAGCGAGGCGGGGCGGAAGGTCCTCCGTCGCCTGGTGGCCCGCAGCGACGTGTTCGTGCAGAGTCTCCGCGCCGGCGCCGCGGCCGCGCTCGGCCTCGACTTCGCCGGCGCGGCCGCGACCAACGCGCACCTCGTGTACTGCGCGATCACCGCCTTCGGCACCCGCGGCCCGCTCCGCGACCGACCCGGCTACGACCCGATGATGCAGGCCTACGGCGGGCTCATGTCGGTGAACGGTCACCCCGGCCAGGAGCCGGCTCGCGTCGGCACCTCCATCGTGGACATGGGCACCGGCATGTGGGCCGCGCTCGGCATCGTCGCCGCGCTCCGCCAGCGCGAGGCCGAGGGGCGGGCCATCGAGGTCACCACCGCGCTCTTCGAGACGACGCTGATGTGGGTCTGCTACCAGGCGATGGGCTACCTCGGCTCCGGTGAGGTGCCGGCGCCGCAGGGCTCGGGGACCGCCATGATCGCGCCCTACCAGGCGTTCCCCGCCGCCGATGGCCACCTGATGATCGCCGCCCCCTCGGATGCGATGTTCGCGCGCCTCACCCAGGCCCTCGGCGCGCCCGAGCTGGTTCGCGATGCGCGCTTCCAGGACAACCCCTCGCGCGTGCGGCATCGCGCCGCGCTGGTGGCGGCGCTGTCGGCGATCACCCGCGAGCGCAAGCGCGCGGACCTCGCGGAGGCTCTGGGCCGGGCCGGCGTGCCGTGCTCGCCGATCCTCAGCCTCGACGCCGTGCTGGCCGAACCCCAGACGCACGAGAGCGGCATGCTCATGACCGCGCCCCATCCGCGGCTGGGTGAGTACACGAGCCTCGGGCTGCCGATCCGGTGGAACGGTCGCCGGCCCGAGGTCCGCCGTGTGCCACCCCGTCTGGGCGAGCACAGCGAGGACGTGCTGACGTGGCTCGGCTACACCCGCGACGACGTCCGCACGCTCCGCTCCCAAGGTGTCATCGGATGACCTATCGGCACCTCGTGATCGAGCGCTCGCCGGACGGCTACGTGGTGATCGTCACGCTGAACCGGCCCGAGCAGATGAACGCCATGAACACGGCCATGGGCGAGGATCTCCTGGCCTGTTTCGACGCGTTCCCGCGCGACGGGCTCGCGCGGGCGGTGCTGCTCACCGGCGCGGGCGACCGCGCATTCTGCGCCGGCGGCGACCTCAAGGAGCGCAACGAGATGACGGACGAGGCCTGGCGGGCTCAGCACGTCATCTTCGAGCAGGCCGCGTTTCGTCTTCTGCGCTGCCCGGTGCCGGTCATCGCGGCCGTGGAAGGCTTCGCCCTGGCCGGGGGCTGTGAGCTGGCGGTGCTCTCCGACTTCATCGTCGCCAGCGAGACGGCGGTGTTCGGCGTGCCCGAGACCACGCTGGGCATCTTCCCCGGCATCGGCGGCACTCAGCTCTTGCCGCGAATTCTCGGATCGCCCCTGGCCAAGGAACTGATCTTCACCGGGCGGCGGATGAAGGCGGAGGAAGCTCGGGCCGCCGGCCTGGTGAATCACCTCGTGCCCAAAGGCCAGGCGCGGGCGAGGGCCCTCGAGATCGCGACGGTCATCGCCCAGAACGGCCCCGTCGCCGTGCGCCAGGCCAAGAAGGCCATCGCCTACGGGCTGGAGACCGACCTCGACACGGCGATGATCCTGGCCATCGAGGCCTACAACGCGACCGTGGTGACCGAGGATCGCCGGGAAGGCGTGAGGGCGTTCAACGAGAAGCGCAAGCCCCAGTTCAAAGGAAGGTAGCGGTCATGGTGGCCATGAATCTCACCCTCACCGACGAGCAGCGTGCGCTCCGGGACGGCGTCGCCGAGATCTGTAAGCGGTACCCCGGGGAATACTGGCGGACGCTCGACGCCAAGCGCGAGTACCCGGAGGCTTTCGTCACCGACCTCACCAAGGCCGGCTACCTGGCCGCCTTGATCCCCGACGCCTACGGCGGGGCCGGCCTCGGCGTCACCGAGGCGAGCCTGATCCTGGAGACGATCCACACTTCGGGTGGCAATGCCGCGGCCTGCCACGCCCAGATGTACATCATGGGAACCCTGCTGCGGCACGGCAGCGAGACTCAGAAGCGGGCCTACCTGCCAAAGATCGCCACCGGCGAGCTGCGCTTGCAGGCCTTCGGGGTCACTGAGCCCAACGCGGGGTCCGACACCACCAAGATTCAGACGACGGCGGTGCGCCAGGGTGACCGCTACGTCGTCGACGGCCAGAAGATGTTCATCTCGCGCGTGCTCCAGTCCGACCTCATGCTGCTGCTGGCCCGCACCACGCCGGTGGAGAAGGTCCGGCGCAAGACGGAGGGGCTCAGCGTCTTCCTGGTCGACATCCGGGAGATCAAGGGGCTCGAGGTGCGCCCCCTCCGCATGATGATGAACCACTCCACCAACGCGCTGTTCTTCGACGGCATGGAGATCCCGGCCGATGGCCTCATCGGCGAGGAAGGCCAGGGCTTCGCCTACATCCTGGACGGCATGAACGCCGAGCGCATCCTGGTCGGCTCGGAGTCCATCGGCGACGGCCGCTGGTTCGTGGACAAGGCCGTGGCCTACTCGAACCAGCGCGTGCTCTTCGGCAAGCCGGTCGGCGCCAATCAGGGCGTGCAGTTTCCCATCGCCCGCGCCTACACGGCGGTGGAGGCGGCGGCACTCATGCGCAACAAGGCCGCCGCCCTCTTCGACGCCGGCCAGCCCTGTGGGCCGGAAGCCAACATGGCCAAGTACCTCGCCGCCGAGGCGGCCTGGGAGGCCGCCAACGCCTGCATCGACTGCCACGGCGGCTACGGCTATGCCGAGGAATACGACATCGAACGCAAGTTCCGCGAGTGCCGGCTCTACAAGACGGCGCCCATCAACCAGAACCTCGTCCTGGCCTACGTCGGCGAGCACGTCCTGGGTATGCCGCGCTCGTATTGAGTTCGGCCGGGGGCCTGAGGGCCCGCACTCGAACGCCGGCAAGCCCGGGTCGCCTTCGTGAACTCGGCGAGCGTGCCCCCGGGCCCGGGCGCCCAGGGTCCGGGTGCGCTCGGCTAGCCCAGACCCGGCGGGGTGACACGGAGGATCCGCGTGCCGACGGCGCGCTCGATCGAGCGGAAGTCGGCCTCCTCCGCCGGGGACACGAAGGTGACGGCGTCGCCGACCGCTTCCATGCGCGCCGTCCGCCCGACGCGGTGGATGTAGTCCTCCGGCACGTTCGGGACGTCGAAGTTCACCACGTGACTGAGCCCGGCGACGTCGATGCCCCGGGCGGCGATGTCGGTGGCCACGAGGACCCGGCACGCGCCGGCCTTGAAGGCGGCGAGCGCCCGCGTCCGCTGGGTCTGGCTGCGGTTGCCGTGGATGCGCTCGGCCGCCACACCGCGGCGCACGAGGCCGTCGGCCAGACGGTTGGCCCGGTGCTTGGTGCGGGTGAAGATGAGCATGTTGCGGACGCCCGGCTTGCGTAGCAGCTCGAGGAGCAGCGGCAGCTTTCCCTCCGCCGCGACCGGATAGGCGGCGTGGCTCACGCCCACGGCAGGCGCCGCCGCCCGCTCGACGTTGATCATCACCGGATCGCGCAGCAGCTCGCGGGCGAGCGCGACGATCGCCGGCGGCAGGGTCGCCGCGAAGAGCAGCGTCTGCCGGCGCGCGGACGGCAGGGCCTTCATGATCCGCCGGATGTCCGGCAGGAATCCCATGTCGAGCATGCGGTCGGCCTCGTCGAGGACCAGCACCTCGAGGCCGGTGAGCCGCGCGTACGGGTGCCGCAGGTGGTCGAGCAGCCGGCCGGGCGTCGCCACGAGGACGTCGGCGCCGCGACGCAACGCCTGTTCCTGGGGTCCCAGGGCCACCCCTCCGAAGACGGCGGCGCCGCCGATGCGGGCGAACCGCGCGAGCTGCCGGCGGTGCTCGGCGATCTGCGCGGCCAGCTCCCGGGTGGGCGCGAGCACGAGCGCGCGGGTGACGCCGCGCGGCCGGTCGGCGAGCCGCTGGAGGATCGGCAGCAGGAACGCGGCGGTCTTGCCGCTACCCGTCATGGCGCAGGCGAGCACGTCCCGCCCTTCGAGGGCCGGCGGGATGGCGTCCTTCTGGATGGGTGTGGGCACGGCGAACCCGAGGGCATCGAGGCCGCGCAGCAGATCGGTGTGGAGGGTGAACGACGTGAACGACATGGAACGAGTTCCTCGTGAGGGCGCGTCTGGGCCCGGTCAGTCTTCCGCGGGTTCGAGAACACGCCCCACGAAGCGGAAGTGGCCGGGAAACGCGGTCTGAGAAGGAGGGCTCCGATGAGCCCGGGGTCAACCAGACGACGACAGTATACGGCTGCTGCCGGTGAATGGCGAACACTTTCTCCCGTGGTGGCTCGTGTGGGTCACTCGATGACCCCTCCGAAACGCGCTCTTCAGTGACCAGCCCGCTCGATGGCTTCACGCAGGGCCGCCACGAAGCGCTCGCCGAACGCCTCGAGCTTCCAGTCGCCGACGCCCTTGACGTCACGGAACTGCTCGAGGGTCACCGGCCGTACGCGCGCCATGTCGTGCAGCGAGGCGTCGGAGAAGATCAGATAGGGCGGTACCCCGCGCTCCTCGGCGACCTTGCGCCGGAGCGCGCGGAGCGTCTCGAACAGCGCGACGTCGGGCAACGCGGCTGCCCTGTCCGCGGCACCCTGCGGTTTCGGGCGCCGCGCCGGCGCGGGATCGACGGCCACCGGAGCCTTGCCCGCGGTCGTCAGCGGCGCCGGGACGATCTCGCCGAGCAGCGCCCGGCGACCGCTCGCGGTGATGAGCAGCGTCGGGTACTCGTCGTCCGAGCGCGCCAGGTGCCCCTGCGCCATGAGCTGATCGATCCACGCGCGCACCTGGCTCTTCCTCTCGCCGCGCAGCGCCGCGTAGGCCTCGAGCCGATCGTGGCCGAGCTGGCCGATGCGCCCGGTGGAGGCGCCGGCCAGGACGTCGGAGACGTGGGTGGCGCCGAAGCGCCCGCGGAGCTCGAGGACGCCGCCCAGGATCTTGAGCGCCACCCCCGCGGTGTCGCCAGCCGCCACCGTCTCACCGAGACACACGTCGCAGGCGCCGCAGCCGGATGTCTCGTAGGGCTGGCCGAAGTACGTCACGAGCGCCTGGTGGCGGCAGACCGCGTCCTGACAGAAGGCGTACATCTCGCCGAGCTTGCGCAGCGCGGCCGGCGGCGGCTCGGCACCCTCGGCGGTGAGGACAGACTTCCACAGCCCGTAGTCGCTCCCGCTGTGCAGCAGCAGGCACTCGGCCCCCAGCCCGTCGCGCCCGGCGCGGCCGGCCTCCTGCTGGTAGTGCTCGAGCGACTTCGGCATGCCGGCGTGGATGACGTAGCGCACGTTGGAGCGGTCGATGCCCATGCCGAAGGCGACGGTGGCCACCACGATGTCCGCCCGTTCGTTGACGAAGGCGTCCTGGTTGGCGCGCCGCTCGTCATCGGCGAGCCCGGCGTGGTAGCGCAGCGCGCGCAGTCCGCGCCGCGTGAGCGCCGCGGTCGTCTCGTCCACCTCGGCGCGGCGGATGCAGTAGATGATCCCCGCCTGCCCGCGGTGGCGCCCGATGGCGGCCAGCACCTGCGCGAGCCGGTCGGTGCGCGGCTGCACGCGATAGACTAGGTTGGGCCGGTCGAACGAGCCGACGAGCACCGCGGCATCTCGTAATCGCAGCTCGGCCACGATATCGGCGCGCACCGGCGGCGTGGCCGTCGCCGTGTAGGCGTGCACGGCCACCCCGGGAAACGCCTCGCGCAGCACGCGCAGCTGCCGATACTCCGGCCGGAAGTCGTGGCCCCACTGGCTGATGCAGTGCGCCTCGTCCACCGCGAAGAAGGCGGGCCGCGCGCGCCGCAGCCGCTCGAGGAAGCCGTCCATCACCAGCCGCTCGGGCGCCACGTAGAGCAACTGGTAGCGGCCGGCGGCCAGGCCCGCCTCGACGGCGGCGCGCTCGCGGCCGCTCTGGCTACTGTTGAGGAATGCCGCCGGCACGCCCGCCTGCGCGAGGCCGTCGACCTGGTCCTTCATGAGCGCGATGAGCGGCGAAATCACGATCGCCAGGCGTCGCAGGTAGGCGGCAGGCGCCTGGTAGCAGAGTGACTTGCCGCCACCCGTCGGCAGCACGACGACGGAGTCGCGCCCCTCGAGGACGCACGCGATAGCTTCGTGCTGCAGCGGCAGGAACCGGTCGTAGCCCCAGACGCGGCTGACGGTCTCGTGCAGGAACTCAGTCTGGATGATGGCGCGATGATAGCCGACCGCGCGCGGGGGGCCTAGAGTATGCGTTCGATGACGCTGAGCAGGAGCCAGAACCGGGTGGCCAGCCTCGCGTAGCTCATCAGGCCGTTGCCGGCTGTCGTGTCACGCGCCACAGCGGGAGGAATCTGCCGGGGCCCGCACGTCGAATTACCGGCCGCCGCCCGCCTGCCTCAACGAGCCGCTAGCCGCAGCCGGCCCGCTTCCCCCCGGGCGCCTTGCGGGGCACGAGCGTGCAGGCGAAGGTCGCCGGCTGCGTCGCGTGCTGGTCGAGCGTCGCCTGGAGCCGCGCGAGCGTCCGGTCGCGCCGGGCGAGGCCGATGCCGTAGATCGCGAGGTCGTTGAGGAGCCGCGTGTAGAAGACGTGCTCCATGTCCCCGCCGCTGCCCACGCAGGCCGACGGCTTCTGCGCCAGTCGGAGGAGCGGCCCGAACGCGGTGACGTACTTGGCGAGCGCCGGCTCGTCTTTCAGATCATGGGGCACTTCGGGGAAGCGGGCGAGGAACTCGTCCACCGTCATCTCCGTGCGAACCGACTGGGTCTGCGCGTTACGATCGGGCGAGAGGCGGATCTGCATACGGACGCCCTCCCGGGGCAAACTACCATGGATTCCTCTTATCCGCATGGCCTGCGGTCCTCGGGGACTTCCACGCGCTTGATGCCGGCTTCCCCATGGTGCCGAGCGCTTCCTGCACGTTCTGCGCTCGTACTGAGGCTCGCTGGCCACGTCGATCAGTCGCCCATCACCAGACCGCCGTCGACCTTGATGGCCTGCCCGGTCATGTAGTCGGAGTCCGGGCCGGCGAGGAACAGGACGACGCCCGCGACGTCCTCTGCGGTCTCGGGACGACCGAGCGGGATCCCCGCCGTGCGCCGCGTCCAGGCCTCGCCCGGCGCCCAGCCCTCGAGCGCGTTCCACTCGCGATCGATCTGCTTCCACATCGCGGTGTCGACGGCGCCCGGGCAGACACAGTTCGAGGTGATCCGGTCACGCGCGAAGACCTGCGCGGCCGTGCGGGTGAGGCTGACCACGCCGGCCTTCGACGCCGAGTAGGGGCCCGTCAGCGCGCCGCCGCCGCGATACGCGGCGATGGACGCCGTCTGGATCAGCTTCCCGCGCAGCTCCGATCCGGCGATCGGATCCTGCTTCACCATCCGGCGCGCTACCGCCTGGAGCACGAAGAACACCGCGCGAAGGTTCACGTTCATCACGCGGTCCCATTCCGCTTCCGTGACATCGAGCAGCGGCTGCACGCGAATCACGCCCGCGTTGTTGAAGAGCACGTCGAGGCGGCCCCACCGCCGATACGGCTCCGCGACCAGTCGCTCGATCTCAGTCGCCCCCGTGACGTCGGCGGCCACGGCCACCTGGCCGAGCTCCCCGGCGAGCTTCTCGACCGCCGCGCCATCGACGTCGCTCAGCACGAGCCGCGCGCCCTCGCTGGCCAGCCGCCGCGCGCACGCGGCGCCGATGCCCCCCGCGGCGCCGGTGATCAGCACGGTCCGTCCGCCGAGACTCATGACCTTACCTGTTGATGAGGCCTAGCCTTCGAGGACGGCGCGCAGCATCCAGGCCATCTTCTCGTGCTTTTCCGTGAGGCCGGTGAGGAAGTCGTTGGTGCCGGCGTCGCCGTGCTTGGCCGCCGTCTCGAGGTCGCCCCGGAGTTGCCGGACGAGCGTCTCGTGGTCGGCCAGGAGGTCGGCGATCATGCCGCGAGCGTCAGGGTATTCCCCCGGGCGCTCCCGGAGGCGCGCCACCTTGGCGAACTCCACCAGGGTGCCGAGCGCGCGGCCGCCCAGGGTCCGGGCGCGCTCGGCCACCTCGTCCACGACCTCGTTCAGCGCCTCGTACTGCGCCTCGAAGAACTTGTGGAGGTCGTTGAACTGGGGACCGGTGACGTTCCAGTGGTAATTGCGGGTCTTGGTGTAAAGCAGGTACTCGTCGGCCAGCAGCGTGTTCAGGATGGTCAGGAGGGCGTCGCGCGACGGATCGGGTATACCGATGTTGAGCTTCATGATGGGTCCTCCCGCCGGTTGAGATGCGTGGCCTGGTTCGAGGGGTTCCCGCTGCCGTGCTACAGTACCGCGCACCGGCACGGAGGGCCAGGACTATGAAGCTGCCTGAGCGGGTGACGATATGCGAGGTGGGGCCTCGGGACGGATTCCAGATCGAGCCGGACTTCATCGCCACCGAGCAGAAGATCGAAGCGGTGGACCTGCTGTCGGCGGCCGGGCTGGCCCGCATCGAGGTCACCTCGTTCGTCCATCCCAAGGTCGTCCCCCAGCTCCGCGACGCCGAAGCGGTGATGGCGGGGATCCGCCGGCGCCCCGGCACGCGGTATACGGCGCTGGTGCCCAACGACAAGGGCGCGGTCCGGGCCGTGGACGCCGGCGTGGACGAGATCCACACCGTCCTGTCGGCCAGCGAAAGCCACAACCTCGCCAACGTCAACATGACCATCGCGGAGTCCGTCGAGAGACTGCGGGCGGTCATGCAGGTGGCCGAGCCGGCCCGGGTGCCCGTGGCCTGCGGCGTCTCGACGTCCTTCGGCTGCCCCTTCGAGGGGGCGGTACCTCTCGACAGACTCGAGAACGTCGTGCGGCGCCTGGTGGACATCGGCGCGCGCGCGGTCGGCCTCGCCGACACCACCGGCATGGCCAACCCTCGTCAGGTCGCGCGCACCTTCGAGTACCTGATGCCGAAGTTCCCCGGCGTGGAATGGACGCTGCACACCCACGACACGCGGTCCATGGCCATCTCTAACATCCTGGCCGCCTTGGAGTGCGGCGTCACGCACTTCGACGCCTCCATCGGCGGGTTGGGCGGCTGCCCCTTCGCGCCCGGCGCCTCGGGCAACGTCTGCACCGAGGACCTCGTGCATTGCCTCGGCTCCATGGGCGTGGAGACCGGCATCGACCTCGACCGTTTGATCGCCGCCGCCAGGCGCGTGGAGGAAATCCTGGGCCGCCGGCTGCCTGGCCAGATCATCAAAGCCGGGAAGTGGGATCGGCGCTACCCCCTGCCCGACGCCGTCGCCGCGCGTCGGGACCGCGCCCGCTGAACGACCGGCCGTGACCAAGAACGCTCAGCGCATGCTGAGGCTGATGGACCGCGCCACGGCCCTCTGGCACATCCCTGTCATCGGCCGCGAGAAGGGCCGGGTGCTCCACCGGCTGATCGACCGCCACCGTCCGACCCGGGCTATCGAGATCGGCTCGTTGCTGGGCTACTCGGCGATCCTCATCGCCGGTTCGCTACCCCCGCGGGGGCGGCTGACCTGCGTGGAGATGAATCCCTACCTGGCCAGATTCGTGCGGAGCAACGCCGACGAAGCGGGGCTCGCGCGCAAGGTGCGGGTGGTGGTCGGCGACGCGCTCCGGGTGATCCCGATGCTCCCGGGCCGATTCGACTTCGTCCTTCTCGACGCGGAGAAACAGGACTACCTGGACTACCTCCGCCAGCTGGAGCCCAAGCTCGTCCCGGGCGCCGTGGTCATCGCCGACAACACCGGCATCTACCGTCGCGACGTCGCGCCCTACCTGGAGCACGTGCGCAACGACCAGCGCTATCGCTCCCGGCAGTTTGACTTCGGCGACGACGCCATGGAGGTCAGCGTCCTCGGCGCCTGAGCCGTGGTATCCTCCGGCTCCGGCGAACGCCACAATTTCCCCGACAAGGAGGCTGAGCCATGCGCGGCTTCTTCGGCCCCCGAATGATGTTTTTCACCGTCGCCCTGGCTCTGGCCGTCGCCTGGCCCGGACCCGTCGACGCCCAGACGAAGATCCCCAACCGGCCGGTGCAGCTGATCGTGCCCTGGGCGGCCGGCGGGGGCACCGACCGCATCGCCCGAATGGTCGCCGTGCTCCTGGAGAAGGAGCTGGGCCAACCGGTGACCGTCGTCAACCGCACGGGCGGCAGCGGCGCCGTGGGCCACACCTCCGGCGCCACCGCCGCGCCGGATGGCCACACCATCACCATGGTCACCGTCGAGCTGCCGATGATGCACTGGATGGGACTGACGCCCCTCACCTTCCGCGAGTACGCGCCGGTGGCCCTCCTCAACATCGACCCGGCGGGCGTGCAGGTCGCCGCAACCTCGGAGTTCAAGACCCTCAAGCAGGTCCTGGATTACGCCAAGGCCAACCCGGGCAAGCTCAAGGCCTCAGGCACCGGCAAGGGCGGCATCTGGGATCTGGCGCGGGCTGGGATGCTCAAGGCGGCGGGCCTGTCGATCGAGGCCATCCCCTGGGTTCCCTCGACCGGCGCCGCCACCGGACTCCAAGAATTGGTGGCGGGCGGCGTTCATGTGGTGACCGCGAGCCTGGTCGAGGGACGGCCGCTCATCGACGCCGGCAAGGTGCGCCCATTGGCCCACATGGCCGACAAGCGCGACGCAGCGTTTGCCGACGTCCCCACGCTGAAGGAGCAGGGGATCAACTGGACGATGGGCGCCTGGCGCGGCATCGGCCTGCCCAAGGGCGCCTCGCCGGAAATCGTCGCCGTCTACGAGAAGGCCCTGGAGAAGGTCGTCAAGAGCCCGGAGTTCGTGGACTTCATGAACAAGGCGCCGTTCGGGATCCTCTGGAAGGGCTCGCGCGACTTCGCCGCGTTCCTCGACGAGCAGGACAAGACCATGGGGCAGCTCATGAAGGAGGCCGGGCTCACCAAGTAGGCGACCCGCTCTCCATGAAGATCAGCGACACGCTGGTGGGCGTCGGCTTTGTGGGAGGCGGCGCCCTCGTTTTTGCCGCCACGCTCACCTATCCGCCCATGGACGGCGGGCATCCGGGGCCCGCGCTGTTCCCGCGCATCATCGCCACCCTCATGGCGGGGTTCGGGGGGCTGGTCGCCGTCCGCGGCGTCCGGGCACGGGATGCGACGCAGGAGGTGGCCTGGCGGGAGCTCTTCCGGAACCCGGGGTTCATCAACGCCCTTTTTGTGCTGGCCGGTGGAGGCGCCTACATCACGCTCGCCGACTGGCTCGGCTTCCTCCTGACCGGCACCCTGGTCCTCTTCGTCCTCATGTGGCGGCTGGCGGTGCCGCCGCTCCGAGCCGGCGTCGTCGCCGTCGCGCTCACCGTCGTCGTGCACGGGCTCTTCGCCAAAGTCCTGCGCGTGCCCCTGCCGGCCGGGCTGCTCTGGTGGTGACGCAGGCTCAGCCCAGCCGGTGATCGAGCACGTCGCCGCCGCGCTCGCCCTTGTTGGCGAGCTGGAAGGTCCTGGCCGTCATCGCCGTCTGTAGCGCCTACGGGCTCTTCGTGGGCGCCATCCCCGGGTTGACGGCCACGATGGCGGCGGCCCTGCTGCTGCCCTTCACGTTCTTCATGGATCCGCTGCCGGCGCTGGTGGCCATGGTGACGATGTCGGCCATGGCCATCTTCGCCGGCGACATCCCGGCCGCGCTCGTCCGCATCCCGGGCACGCCGTCCTCGGCGGCCTACACCGACGACTCCTACGCGCTCATGAAGCAGGGCAAGGCCGAGCTGGTGCTGGGCGTGGACGTGGTCACCTCGGCCATCGGCGGCCTGTTCGGGGCGGTCGTGCTGATGATCGCCGCGCCGCTGCTGGCCGAGGTCGCGCTGCGCTTCACCTCGTTCGAGTACTTCTGGCTGGCCGCCCTTGGCCTGTCGGCCACGGTCATGATCGCGAGCACGGCTCCGCTGAAGGCCGGCCTGGCCCTCCTGGTCGGCCTCTTGTTCTCCACCGTCGGGGTGGACATCACCCTCGGCTACCCGCGCTTCACCTTCGGCGTCACCGAGCTGCTCAACGGCGTCAACTTCATCCCGGCCATGATCGGCCTCTTCGGCGTCTCCGAGGTGCTGCGCAACATGGGGAGCGCCCGCCTCAACCTCCCCGTAGCGACGGTCCGCGCCGAAGCGATCTTCCGTGGGGTCGCCCGCACGCTCTGGCGCTACAAGGTCAACATGGCCCGCTCCGGCGTGGTCGGTGTCTTCGTGGGGATCCTGCCCGGGGCCGGCGCCGACATCGCCGCGTGGATCGCGTACGCCATCTCGCGACGGTTCTCCCGGGAGCCGGAGAAGTTCGGTAAGGGGGCCATCGAGCCCATCGTGGACGCCGGCACCGCCAACAACGCGTGCCTGGCCGGCGACTGGGTGCCCGCCCTCGTGTTCGGCATCCCCGGCGACTCGATCACCGCGATCGTGATCGGGGTGCTCTTCATGAAGGGCTTGCGCCCCGGCCCCATGGTCTTCGAGCAGCAGCCCCAGCTCATCTACGCCGTCTACATCTCGTTCATCATCGCGAACTTATTGATGGTTCCACTCGGCTATCTGGCCATCAAGGCCAGCAGCACGATGCTGCGGGTGCCGCGCAACATCCTCATGCCCGCCATCCTCCTCTTTTGTATCGTGGGCTCGTTCGCCATCAACAACAGCCCTTTCGACGTCGGCCTCATGCTGGCCATGGGCATCCTCGGCTACTTCTTCGAAGCCAATGGCATCCCGGTGGCGCCCATCGTCCTCGGCATGGTGCTCGGGCCCATCCTGGAGCAGAACTTCATGGTGAGCATGATCAAGACGAACTGGGACGTGATCCAGTTCTTCTCGCGGCCGGCCGCGCTGATCCTGGGGTTCCTCACCATCGCCACGTGGCTAATCCCGCTGGCCCCGATTTTCCGAGCCCGGGGGGCGCCGGCCACCTGAGCCGGGGGGGCAGCGCGTTGCTCCGACATCCTCCTATCTCGTGCGCCCGAGGGCACGCGGGGCGGGGCCGATGTACTCGGCCCGCGGGCGGATGAGCCGGTTGTCGGCGAACTGCTCGAGGGCGTGGGCGCACCAGCCGGCCACGCGGCCGGCGGCGAACATGGACGTGCAGAGATCGGGCGGGATGCCCAGCGCGTCGTAGACCACCGCCGAGAAGAAGTCCACGTTGACGGCCAGGGTGGTCCGCGCCTTCATGGCGTCGTAGACGCGTTCGGCGACCTTGAAGAGCCGCCCCCGCCCCGTCGCCTCGGCCATCGCCTTGGCCATGCCCCGGAGCACGCGAGCCCGGGCGTCGTCCACCTTGTAGACCCGGTGCCCGAAGCCGGGGATGCGGGCCCGGGGATCGCGACGCTCGCGCTGCCCGAGGGCGGCGCGGGCTCCCAGCCGAGCCTCGATGAACGGTTCGGCCCGGGCCGGGTCGGCGATCTCCTGGAGCATGGACAGCACGTCCTCGTTAGCCCCGCCGTGGCGCGGTCCCTTGAGCGTGGCGATGGCCGCAGTGACGGCCGCGTGCAGGTCGGCCAGGGTGGCCACCGCCACGCGCAGCGCGAACGTGGACGCGTTGAATTCGTGCTCGGCGTGAAGCGTGAGGACGACGTCCACGACGCGTTCGAGCTCGGGGCTGGGCGGCGCGCCGGTGAGCAGGGAGAAGAAATAGGCAGCGTGCGAGCCCTCCTGACGAGGCGGCAGCGGCGCGCGCCCGGTGCGGATGCGCTGCCAGGCTGCCACCGTCTCGGGGACCAAGTTCATGAGGCGCACGGACTTGCGGACGTTCGCCTCCTGGTCGCTGGCCCGCACGTCGGGGTCCAGGGTGGCGGCCAGCGAGATGGCCGTGCGGAGCGCGTCGAGGGGATGGCAATCCCGCGGCAGCGCCCGCAGGAGCGCGGCTACCGGCTCGGGCAGCCCCCGCGCCGCCCGGAGGCGCGCGCGGAATTCGGCCCTCGCGGCCGGCGCCGGCAGGTCGCCGAACCAGAGCAGCGCGGTCACGTCCTCGAACCCCGCGGCGCCGACGAGATCGCCGATCTCGTAGCCCCGGTAATAGAGCCGGCCCGCCTCGCCGTCGACGCGGCAGATCGCCGAGCGCGCCGCGATCACGTCCTCCAGCCCCGTCTTGAACGCCGTGGTCATGACCCGCCTCCCAGGCCGCTCGTGGCCTGACTTGATTATACTTGATTTAGATTGATGAAACTATACGAGGCTGGACGGCCGCCGGGCAGGCTGGTAGCGTGAGGCGGGACGGAGCCCATGGTCATCGTGGACGGCGAGGAGTACCTGACGGTGGACGAAGCGGCGCGGCGGCTCGGTGTGAAGCGGGCGACGCTCTACGCCTACGTGAGCCGCGGCGTGCTCCGGAGCTACCGGCAAGGTATCAAGCGCCAGCGCCTGTACCGGCGGGCCGAGATCGACGCGCTGCTCCGTGTGGCGCCGAGCGGTGAGCGGGCCGACGCCCCGGCGCCCGAGCGGACCCGGCGTCCCGAAGACATCCCGCTCGCCGAGAGCTGGATCAGGGACTAGCCTCCCGGCCGGCCGCCATGAAGCTCGCCGCCTACATCATGCCCGGACGCGACATGGCGCCCGCCATCGACTCCGTGCGCCGCGCCGAAGAGCTCGGCTACGACAGCGTGTGGGTCACCCACGGCGTCGGGCGCGACTCCTTCCTGGTGCTGCAGGCTTATGGCGCCGCCACCACGCGCATCGGCCTGGGCAACGGCGTCGTCCCGGTCTACCCGCGCCATCCGGTGGCGATGGCCCAGGCCGCCCTGACCCTGGCCGAGGTGACCCGCGGGCGCTTCCGGCTCGGGATCGGCGTCAGCCACCGCGCCTCGATGGAGGCGATGCTCGGCGTGACGCTCACCGAGCCGCTGGCCGTCATGCGCGAGTACGTCGCCGTGCTGCGGGGTGCGCTCGGCGCCGGCGCCGAGTTCGAAGGCAAGTACTTCCGTGTCCACTGGAGTCTGGGAGTGCCGACGCGGCCGCCGGCCCCGCCGCTGCTGCTGGCCGCGCTCTCCCCCAAGATGCTGGAGTTGGCCGGCGAGATCGCCGACGGCGCCGTGCTGTGGCTGACCCCGCCCGCCTACGTCCGCGAGGTCGCCGTTCCCGCGCTCGCCCGAGGCCGCGAGCGCGCCGGCAAGACGCTGGAGGGCTTCGAGATCGTGGCGGCGGTGCCGCTGGCCATTACCCACGATCGCACCCCGGCTCTGGCTGCGTTCCGCGCCGAGCTGGTCCGCTATCTCCAGCTCCCGTTCTATCGGGCGATGCTCGAGGGGGCCGGGTTCGCCGATGCCCTGCGAGCCTTCGACGCCGACGGCCAGACCCCGGAGCCGCTGGCCGAGGCGCTGGGCGCCGTCGGTGACGCCGCCCAGGCCCGCGAATATGTTGCGGCCTACCGCGAGGCCGGCGTCACCCTGCCGGCGGTTCGTCCGATCACGTTTCCCGACGCCCCGTGGCACCACCGGACGCTGGAGGACGCCGCCGGATGCTGACCCGGACGGCGCTCGGGCTGGCCGCCCTCCTCCTGGCCGCCTGCGCCCAGCGGCCCGACGTCACGCGCGGGCTTCCCGGGGACCACACCGCGCCGCTGCTCTACGTGGCGCTGGGCGACAGCACCGTCGAGGGCGTGGGCGCGAGCCGGCCCGAGCTCAACTACGTGAGCCGACTGACCGCGCGTCTGCGCGAGCGGTATCCCGCGGCGCAGGCCGCGAACCTGGGCGTGGGCGGCGCCACGTCGGCCGACGTCATGGCCGACCAGCTCGCCCGGGCCGTGGAGCTGTCCCCTCATCTGGTCACGCTCTCCATCGGGCCCAACGACATCACCGAAGGGGTGCCTGTCCGGAAATACGAGCGGAATGTCGTGACGATCCTCAAAGCGCTCTCCCAGAAGACGGCGGCGGTCGTCGTGGTCAACCTGCTGCCCGACCTCGGCACGACGCGCCGCTTCCGCGGCGGCCCGCACGAGGACACGGTGCGGCGGCTGACCATTCAGTTCAACGAGGCGCTCGCCGCGGCGGCCCGAACCCACGGCGTGGAGGTCGTCGATCTGTACACGCCCAGTCGGGAAGAAGTGCCCCGGCACCCGGAACTGCTGGCCGCCGATGGCTATCACCCATCGGACGCCGGGTACGCGCGCTGGGCCGAGCTGATGTGGCGGGGCATCGAGCGGCGCATGATCCGCGACGGATGACGGCAGGAGAGTCCCATGGACTGGCTCACTACGGACGGTCTCGTCGCGCTCGTAGCCCTGACCACGATGGAGATCATCCTCGGCATCGACAACGTCGTCTTCATCACCATCCTCACCGGCCGGCTGCCGCCCGCCCAACGGCCGCTCGGCCGCCGCCTGGGGCTGGGGTTCGCCCTCGGCACCCGCATCCTGCTGCTCCTCGCCATCACCTGGATCATGGGCCTCACCGCCCCGCTCTTCACCCTGCTCGGCCGCGAGATCTCGGCGCGCGGCCTCATCCTCCTGGCCGGCGGCCTGTTCCTCGTCTTCAAGGCCACCCATGAGATCTACGATAAGGTCGAGGCGTCCCACGACGTGGAGAGGCGCGGCGGCGGGGGCCGGGCCGGCCTGGCCTGGGTGGTGGCCCAGATCGCCCTGATCGACGTCGTGTTCTCGCTGGACTCGGTGATTACCGCGGTGGGCATGGCCGACCACGTGGCCATCATGGTGATCGCCATCGTCATTGCCATGGTCATCATGATGGTGGCCATCAACAGCGTGAGCCGGTTCGTCGAGCGCCACCCCAGCGTGAAGATCCTGGCCCTCGCCTTCCTGCTGCTCATTGGCGCCATGCTCGTCGCCGAGGGCATGGGACGCCACGTGGAGAAGGGCTACATCTACGCGGCCATGGCTTTCTCGCTCTTCGTCGAGATGCTCAACCTGCGCTACCGGCGCCGGGGCGGCCAGCGCCTGCCGCGGGCGGCCTAGCGGCGGAGCCCCATCTCGGCCAGAAACGCCTCCAGTTGGTGGGGCAGGCCGAACACCCGGATGCGGTCTCCGGGGCGCAGGAGGGTCTCGGCGTCCGGGCTCTGCACGACGCCGCCGTCCTGTCGCTCGATGCGGACGACGGTGACGCCGAAGCGCTCGCGCAGCCGCGCTTCGCCCAGGGACTGATCGGCGATCATGTCGGAGCCCACCGTGACCATCCGAACCTCGGGGAGCCCCTGCCGCGCCTGCCGGGCGCGCTCCGGCGTGCCTCCCAGGGCGTCCCGCAGAACTTCCAGGTAGGCGATCAGGCTGTCCTTGGGCAGGGCCAGCTGACCGAGCCCATGTCGGATCAGCGTCAGCCCGGCCTCCAGCTCGGGCTGGATCACTTCGGTGGCTCCGGCCGATCGCAGCGCCTCCCCGGCCTCGCGCTGGTGCGTGCGGGCCAGGATGGGCACGCGCGGATTGAGCTCCCGCGTGGCCCGGACGGCGAGCTGGGCATGGTGATCCTCGGGCACGGTGACGATCACGAGAGCCGCCCGCTCCACGCCGGCCCTCTCCAGGAGCCGGCGCTGCGCGGCGTTCCCGAACAGGGCGGGGATCCCCCGAGTCCGGAGCGCACCGATGACATCGGGGTCCGTCTCCAGCACCACGTAGCGGAGGCGGAACGTCTCCAGCGCCTCGGCCACGGCGCTTCCCACCCGCCCGAAACCACAGAGCACGACGTGGTCGCGCAGCGCGCTGGTCTCGGCCGGCGCGCTCGCCGCCGGTGGCTGGCCCGCCAGCGGGGCGCGGCCCATCACGGAGCCGGCCGCCCGCACGAGCACGGCGTTCGCCAGAATGGTCAGCAGCGACGTGGCCAGGGTGGCGTTGTACACGTCGTCGCCGACGTGCCCCGAGGCCCGCGCGACCTGCACGATGACGAAGGAGAACTCGCCGATCTGGGCGAGGCCCACTCCGGCCAGCAAGGCCGTCCACGGCGGATGTCCGAACAGCCAGACCACCGCGGCCCGGATGACGAGCTTCCCAATGAGAACGAGCGCGACCATCACGCTCATCAGCGGAACGTTCGTCCAGAGGACGCTGGGGTCGATGAGGACGCCCACGGTGACGAAGAAGAAAGCGACGAAGACATCTCGGAGCGGCAGGAGCCGGTCGAGCGTCTCGTGCGCGTAGTCCGACTGACTGATGATCAGGCCGGCCAGGAAGGCGCCCAGGGCGAGCGACAGCCCCACGGCCTGCGTGAGCGCGGCCGCCCCCATCCCGATGGCCAGCGCCACCAGGAGGAACAGCTCCTGATTGTGGGTACGGGCCACCCGCAGCATGAGAGGAGGCACCACTCGGGAGGCGAGGTACCAAAACGGGATCAGGATGATGGCGGCCTTGCCGAGGGCCACCGCAATGGCGACCACGCGCTCGCCATCCAGCACGCCGAGGGTGGGGATGAGGACGATGAGGACGACGACAGCGAGGTCCTCGACCAGCGTGATGCCGATCATCACGCGTCCATGACGGGAGTGCAGCTCGCCCCGGTCGAGCAGCAGCCGCGCCAGGACCATCGTGCTGGCCACCGAGATCACCATGCCCACGATGAGCCCCTGCAGCAGGGGCCACCCCAGCGTGGCTCCGACGCCGACTCCGAGGGCAATCGACAGCAGGATGCCCAGCGGGGCGCCTCCCAGGGCCACCCATTTCACGCGCAACAAATCCTTCAGCGAGAACTCGAGCCCGATGGAAAACATCAGGAGGATCACACCGATCTCGGCGAACAGCTCGAAGGTATAGATGTCCGATACCGAGGGGCCTGGCGTGAGGGGGCTCACCAGGACGCCGCCAAACACATAACCCAGGATCAGGGGCTGACGGGTCACCCAGGCCAGGCCTCCCCCCACCACGGCGGCGGCGAAGACAAGGGCGAGGTCGGTGAAGAAGATGGGGTGCGTCGTCATGGCTCACTCGCGATAGGGTGCACTTTACCCCAGATCCACGGCTTTCGGCCCTGCGGTGCGTCGTGTATTCTCGCGGCAGCGTGGCTCAGACGCGAGCCGTCGCCCGGAGGTCGCTCACATGTCGCTGACTGTTCTCGCCAACGCGTTCCTGATCGACTGCACGGGTCGCGATCCCGTCGAGGGGGCGGCCGTGGTCGTCGAGGACGATCGCATCAAGGAGGTCGTGCCGGGCAGTCGGGTGGGGCCACTGCCCGGCCGCGTCACCACGCTCGACCTCAAGGGCCTGACCCTGATGCCCGGGCTCACCGACGCCCACGTCCACATCTGCGCGGTGACGGAAAACATCACCGATCAGCACCGCCTCTACCCGCCGAGCTACATCGCCGCCCGCGCCATGCGGCGGGCCGAAGAGTGCCTGCTCCAGGGCTTCACCACCGTGCGCGACGCCGGCGGCGCCGATTACGGCTTCCGGTTGGCTCTGGAGGAAGGCCACTTCCCTGGGCCGCGGCTGCTGGTCTCCGGCCACTACATCTCGCAGACGGGCGGCCACGGCGACAAACGCCGGCGGGCCGAGTGGATCGAGCCCATCGGCTGCTGCATCGGCATGATCGGCTCCATCGCCGACGGCGAGACCGAGGTGCGCCGGGCCGTGCGCGAGCAGCTCCGGCGCGACGTGGACCAGATCAAGATCATGGCTTCGGGCGGCGCCATGTCCCCGGCCGACGAGCTGGACACCACGCAGTTCACCGTGGCCGAGATGCGGGCGGCGGTGGAGGAGGCGCAGGCGGTGGGCAAGTACGTCCTGTCCCACGCCTACTCGGACAGCGCGGTGCGCCGGGCCATCGAAGCCGGCGTGCGCTCCATCGAGCACGGCAACCTGATCCGCGAGGCCGCCGCCCGCGCCATCAAGGCCGCCGACGCCTTCCTGGTTCCCACGATGGTCACCTACGAGGCCATCTACCGGGAAGGCAAGCGCTACGGCATCGGCGATCATCAGATCCAGAAGATCAACCTGGCCCGCGAGCAGAGCGTGCAGGGGCTGACCTACGCCTACAAGGCGGGATGCCGGATCGGCTCCGGCTCCGACCTGCTCGGCGACATGATGACCCAGCGCGCCGTCGAGTTCGAGCTGAAAGCCCAGGTCATGAAGCCGATGGAGGTCCTGCTCTCGGCCACCAAAGTCAACGCCGAGCTGTTCCGGATGTCCGACCGGATCGGGACCGTGGAACCCGGCAAGTACGCGGATCTGATCGTCGTGGCCGGCGACCCGCTCACGAACCTCCGGCTCTTTCAGAACCTGGACAACCTGAAGGTCATCATGAAAAGTGGGCGGCTCTACAAGCAGGCACTCTGATAGGAAGGGAGAGGGCTAGCCGGACTGGCGGAACAACTCGTCGATTCGGGCGCGCGTCTTCTCACTCTCCTGATAGACGAGGCCCGCCACCGCACGGCTGATGCGGACCATCTCTCGGTGGCCACGAACGAGGATGATGCCGAGCAAGAGCAGCCCCGAGAGCTGTACGAGCCCGTTTACGATAACGATCCAGCTCAGGCCGTCGAGGGTCATGACTTCAGTCGATTCCGAGATTACGCCTCGCCTGTGTTGAGACGCAAGATGGATCAGAAATCAGACACTTGCCGCCAGGTCCAATGCCCGGGTGAATGCCACGCTCGACCTCCGCCTGGACGCGTGTCGCCTGACCCGCACCTCGCCACCCACGACTCGCGCGGGACCGTCGCTGTGAGTCCGCACGATGAAAAGAAGGACAGGTCGGAAGCGCGCGATTCGGAGCATCGCGCGTTCCTGCGAGATGTCATCCTGGGGGCCGTCGCGGTGATCTTCGTAAGCCTTGCTGTGCCAGCTTGGATGATTCGTACGGAGTACCGCAAGACGGACAGCGCGTCGGTGAAGCTGGCACCAGCGGCAGAAGTCCTGCGCGAAACGACATCGCACACAGTCATCCCCCACACCACGCGCTCCGGACATTCCGGAACTTGCGGAACGGCTCGTGCGGCGGGAGGCTGAGAGGCGCGCGACGGCACATTCGCTGACGACCCGCAGCACACACGTGCCCGTCCAGCCGGCAGCGGCACTGGCGGTTTCGCCCGCAGTCACTACGCCGCAGGTAGATTCACAGCAGTCGGGACAATCGCCTTGAATCGGAGGAGACGAGGGTGAAGCGACGTCGAGAACGTCACGGGCAAGACGGATCAGAAATCAGATACTTCGGGCCAGGTACAATGATCGGGTGAATGCCGCGCTCGACCTCCGCCTGGCCCCCATGGCTGGGGTCACCAACGCCCCGTTTCGCCTGGTGGCCCGCGAGTGCGGAGCCGGCCTGCTCACCAGCGAGGAGATCGACGCCCGGGCCCTCGGGGAAGACAACGTCAAGACGCGGCTCCTGGCCCGCTTCCTGCCCGAGGAGCATCCCATCGCGCTGCAGCTCCTGGGATCCGACCCCGACGTGCTGGCCGAAGCCGCGCGCCGCCTGGAGGCGGAGGGCGCCGACGCCATCGACCTCAATATGGGCTGCCCGGTGCCCAAGATCGTGGCCAAGGGTCACGGTGCGGCGTTGATGCGGGACCCGCTCCAGGCCGCCGTCGTGTTTCGCACGATGCGGAAAGCGATCGGCGTGCCGTTCACCATCAAGATCCGTGCGGGCTGGGACGAACGCACGGTGAACGCGCCCGAGATCGCCCAGGTCGCCGAGAGCGAAGGGGTAGACGCCGTCACCGTCCATCCGCGGACGCGCTCGCAGCAGTACACCGGCCGCGCGCCGTGGGAGATCATCGCCGGCGTCGTCGCCGCCGTCCGCATCCCCGTCATCGGCAACGGCGACGTGCGCAGCCGCGAGGAAGCGGTGGCCATGACCCGCGAGACCGGCTGCGTCGCCGTCATGATCGGGCGGGGCGCCCTGGGCGCGCCGTGGATCTTCAGCGCCACGACGGTCAGTCCGGCCGACAAGGCCGGCGTCATCCGCCGCCACTGCACGCTCATCGAGACCCATCTCCCGGAGCGCCAGGCGCTCATCCAGCTCAAGAAGCACCTGGCCTGGTACTCGGCCGGGCTGCCCGGCGGCGCGCGCCTGCGCGCCGCGCTCTACGGCGCCGCCGACGCGGCGAGCGTTCAGGCTCTCTTCTGGGCGGCCTGGTGAGGCAACTCTACTTCGAAGACTTCGCCCTCGGCGACCGCTTCCGCAGCCCGTCGCGGACGCTGACCGACGCCCACTTCCTCTTCTTCGCGGGCCTCACCGGTGACAACCACCCCCTCCACTACGACGACGAGTACGGCAAGCGTACGCGCTTCGGCCGCCGGCTGGCCCACGGCCTGCTGCTCACCTCGCTCACCGCCGTGGGCGCCTCCACGCTGGCGCCGTTGATCGAGGACTCCATCGTCGCCTTCGTCGAGCAATCGACACGCTTCATCGCCCCCGCCTTCATCGGCGACACCGTGGCCCCCGAGCACGAGGTCGTCGCCCTGGAGCGCAAGCGCTCGGCCGGCCTGGTCATCCTGCAGGTCATTCTCACCAACCAGCGCGGCGAGCGCCTCCTCGAAGGCCAGCACAAGTACCTCATCGCCTACCGCCCCGCCGCCTAACCTGGATCAGTCATGAGGGCATCAGTCGCGAGACGGGGGGTCTGGCGCCGGTGTGGCCGGGGTGGGCGGGGAGGGGTCGCTCGACCACGCGGCACGCGACCGCATGGCCCTGCGCGGCTGGGCTCCATCTCACCGAGCACGGTCCGTATTAGCGCGCGGCGGGAACGGGTCTCGCCGACCCCTCCCCGCCCACCCCGGCCACACCGACACCCGCTCCCGTAGCGTCGTTCATGAGTCCAGGCTAGTCAGTCAGAGCGGCCGCGGGCCGCGATGGGCCAGACGTCTTCCACCTGGCTACCCCGCACGGCGTAGAGGCGGTCGTAGAGGTTGATGGTGGGATCGCAGTGGGGCGGGAAGAACTCGATGCGCTCTCCGAGGCGGGGCGGGCGCGTGGTGTCGGTGATCGTCAGCCGGCCGTGCTCGTCACCGGCGAAGCCGTAGGCGATCCCCGGTCGCTCCACCGACTCGGGCGGAAACGGCTTGTCGGTGGAAAACGCCTTGAGCCCGGCGTCGACCATGGCGCGGTCGGCGGTGGGGACGCTGACCACGGTGGCCACCACCGTCAGCGCCATCTCGAAGTCGGTGAGCGCGTCGCCGGCGCGTCCGCCGATCCGACGGTAGTCGAGGTCCATCACGCAGTACGAGCCCGCCTGCAGCTCGGTGAGCCCGGTCAGCTCGACGTCGACGTCCCAGGTTCCCGTGGAGCCGCCAGCAACGATCTCCACCGGCAGCCCGGCCGCCTCCAGGCGCCGACGCGTCTCCATGAGCGGGGCCATGGCCGCCTGCGACGCGTCGCGCCGGGCCTTCCAGCCCACGACATGGGCGCACTGTCCGGCGTAGCCTTGCAACCCGCGCAGGCGCAGCGACCGATGGCGGGCGATCTCGCGGGCCAGCGTCAGCGCGGGCTCGCCGGGTTGGACTCCGGTGCGGCGACCGCCGACGTCGACGTCCACGAGCACGTTCAGCACACAGCCGGCATCGCCGGCGGCCCGCGCCAGCGCGCTCACGTTCTCGGCGTGGTCCACCACCACCATCACGTCCGGGGCCGGGGCGGCCAGACGCATCAGCCGGGCCAGCGCCGTCGGCGCGACGATCTCGGTGGTGACGAGCAGGCCGCGGATACCGGCGGCGGCCATCACCTCGGCCTCCCCCAGCTTGGCGCAGGCGACGCCGAGGGCGCCGGCGGCGATCTGCCGTCGCGCGATTTCCGGGCAGCGGTGAGTCTTGGCGTGCGGCCGGAGCTGCTTGCCGTGACGGCGCACGTGCTCGGCCATGCGGGCGAGGTTCCGCTCGAAGCGGTCGAGGTCGAGCACGAGCGCCGGCGTCGGGATCTCGTCGCGGGTCATCGGTCGGGTGGGCTCAATCTACCATGCTAGACTCGGCCCATGCCGGGACGGCCGTTCCTGCAAATCCCCGGGCCCACGCTGGTGCCGGAGCGCATCGTGCGCGCGATGGCGCAACCGATCATCGACCACCGGGGGCCGACGTTCGAGGCGCTCGTCCGGGACTGTCTCGACGGGCTCAAAGGCATCTTTCAGACCACGCGCGGCCACGTCGCCCTCTATCCCGGCTCGGGCACCGGCGCCTGGGAAGCGACGATCGTCAACACGCTCTCGCCCGGCGATCGCGTGCTCGCCGGCATCAACGGCTTCTTCTCGGCAGGCTTTGCCAGGACCGCCACCGCCTTCGGAGCCGAGGTCGAGCGGATCGAGCGTCCCTACGGAGGGGGGGTGCCGGCGGCCGAGGTCGAGGCGCGCCTGCGCGCCGACGAGGCCCGCGAAATCCGCGCGGTGCTCGTCGTCCACAACGAGACCTCCACCGGCGTCACCTCGGACGTCGCCGCCGTGCGCGCGGCCCTGGATCGCGCCGGTCACCCCGCGCTGTTGCTGGTCGACACCGTCTCCTCGCTGGCCTCCATCGATTTCCAGTTCGACGCCTGGCGCGTGGACGTCGCGCTCACCGGCCCTCAGAAGGGCCTCATGCTGCCGCCGGGGCTGGCCATCCTGGCCGTGAGCGACAAGGCCGTCGCCTGGCCAACGTGCCCGGCTAGTTCAGACTCACCCGGTCGCTCAACTCGTTGACGTCGTCGGGCCGGCGCGGAAAGTGGGTCGTCAGCACGCGGCCCACTTCGGCGACGGCGTCGACGACGGCGTCGCGCGCTCGGCCCGCGTGGAGCCGTTCCACCATGAGATCGCGCACGCGCTGCCAGTAGCCGTCGCCGACGCGACCGTGAATGCCTTCGTCGCCGACGATGGCGAGATGATGATCGGCGAGGGCCAGGTAGATCAGCACGCCGTTCCGCTGGGCGGTTTGCTGCATGCCGAGCCGGGTGAAGACCTCTCGGGCCCGCGCTAGCGCGTCATCGGCCGCCCCCCGGGGCAGGCGGTCCTCGAGATGCACGCGGATTTCCGCCGATGTCTGCCTCTCGGCGGCGGCGATGGCCTCCGTCATCGCCGCGAGGTCCTCCTCGGCGAACGCGCGGCGGACCCATCGCGGATGCCGAGCCATCACCACCGCCCGCTGGCCCCGCCACCGCCGAACGATCCGCCGCCGCCCGAGAAGCCTCCGCCGCCCCCTCGGCCCCAGCCACCCCATCCCGTCGAGATCGGCGGCACGTACCAGCCGCGCGGGCCGGCCGTGTACACCCGGCGGCCGCGCCGGAGCCCGCGACCGTCGCGCGTTTCCAGAATTGTGTTGGCGACGAAAAGGAGGATGACGATGACCACGAAGCCGACGGCGAGGAACTGCGGCCATGACCGAGACGCGGCCGGCCGCTCCGGCGTGCCCGGTGTGGCGATACGGGCGAAGACCTCGCGAACGGCGTCCTCCAGGCCAGCGGCATGTCGGCCCTCACGGAAGCGTGGCACGATGGCGTCGCGAATGATGCGGTCAGCAGCCGCATCAGTGATGGCTGCCTCCAGACCATAGCCAACCTCCAGGCGGAGCTGCCGTTCAGCCAGGAAGACAAGCAGGATCACCCCGTTGTCGAGCCCCTTGTGCCCGATGCGCCAGCGCTGGGCGAGCCGGATCGAGTAGTCCTCCAGGGCCTCGCCCTCGAGCGAGCGGAAGATCGCGATCACCATCTGGGCGCTGGTGGCCCGCTCCCGCTCGGCCAGCAGCGTCTCCAGGCGGGCCCGCTCCTCTTCGCGCAAGAGCCCGGCGTAGTCGTTCACCCGGGCGGTCGGCCCCGGAGGGACGACGAGCGTGGCGGCGAGAACAGCAGCGAGGAGCAGGCTAGAACTTCACCCGGGGCGGCGTCGCCGCATCGGGCGTCGCCTCGAAGAACGCCTTGGACCGGAAGCCCGTGACCCCGGCGACCAGGCTCCCGGGGAACAGCCGCAGACGCGTGTTGTAGTCGCGCACCGCCTCGTTGAAGCGCCGCCGCTCGACGGCGATGCGGTTCTCCGTGCCCTCCAGCTGGGACTGCAGGGCGAGGAAATTCTGGTTGGACTTGAGGTCGGGATACCGCTCGACGACGACGAGGAGCCGGCTCAGCGCGCCGGAGAGCTCACGCTGGGCGGCCTGAAACCGCTCCATCGCCTTGGGGTCGTTCAGTGCTTCCGGCGTGAGTTGAACGCTGGTCGCGCTGGCTCGCGCCCGCGTGACCTCCTCCAGGACCGTGCGCTCCTGGGCGGCGAATCCCCGCACCGTCTCCACGAGATTGGGGATCAGGTCGGCCCGGCGCTGGTAGACATTCTGCACCTGGGCCCACGTCGCGTTGACGTCCTGGTCGAGCCGAACGAACTGGTTGTTGACGCTCACCGCCCAGCCGATCCCGGCCAGCACCAGCGCGATCACCACCAGGGCGATGACGAGTCCGCGGCCCATGTCGCTTGAGATTATACGGCGGACCGGCATAGACTCCGCGCCGTGCCTGAGGAGCTGCCCGAGTACCGCGTCAAGGCGCGCAACGCGCCGGCGACCGGCGAGAACAAGATGCACGACGACGCCGTCGCGCGGCAATATGGCTTCCCCGGCGCCCTCGTCCCCGGCGTCATCCTCTACGCCTATCTCACCCATCCGCTCGTGGCCGGGCTCGGCGAGGCCTGGCTGACCCGCGGCACGGCCCACGTGCGCTTTCTCAAGCCCGTTCTCGACGGCGAGGAGGTGACGGTCGCCGGGGCCATCACCGCGCGCGACGCCCACGGCCTCACCGCGACCGTGCGCGCGATCACCGTCCGGGCCGGCGAGTGCGCGGTGGCCGAGGCCACGGTGCCGGCCGGGCTGCCCGCCCCCGTGAACCTCTCGCTCTACCCCGTAGCGCCGGTGCCGGCCGAGCGACCACCCGTGAGCCGAGAGGTGCTGGAGCGCCCGGGCCCGCTGGGCACGCCCGAGGCCGTCTACGATGAGCCGCGGGCGGCCGCCTGGCTGGAGCGGATATCCGACCCGCAGGCGATCTACCGCAACCGTCAGGGCTGGATCCATCCCGCCTTCTTCCTGGACCAGGCCAACCGCAGCCTGGATCGCAACGTCCGGCTTGACGCCTGGATCCACGCGGCCAGTCGGGTGCGCCACCTGGGTGGGGCGCGGGTGGGCGAGCGGCTCGTCACGCGCGGGCGCGTGCGGTCGCTCTACGAGCGCAAGGCGCGCCAGTACGTGGAGGTCGACGTCGTCATCACCGCCGGCGCCCGCGCCGTCGCCCACGTCCTGCACACCGCCATCTACCACCTGCCGCCGCCGGCGAATCCTTGACACTCCCGAGCGCCGCCTCCTAGACTCGACCCGACGCGGGCCGAGTCGCACTGCGAGGTGGCCGATGCTCTGGTGGCTGTGGCTCCTGCTGGGCCTGGCCCTGCTCGGGCTGGAAGCGCTGACGCCGGGTGGCTTCTTCGTCCTGTTCTTCGGGTGCGCGGCGCTCGTGGTGGGTACCGTGACGGGTCTCGGTTTCGGCGGCCCCGTCTGGGTGCAGTGGCTGCTTTTCTCTGCGCTCTCCGTCAGCTCCCTGCTTCTCTTCCGCGGGAAGCTGCTGGCCTGGGCCGAGGCCCGCCCGCGCGGTGGGGCCATCGACCGCCTCGAGGGTGAGATCGCCGTCCTGCTCGAAGACCTCGCTCCCGGCGCCATCGGCAAGGCCGAGCTGCGGGGCACCGCCTGGAACGCGCAGAACTCCGGCCGGCGTCCGCTCAGCAAGGGGCAGCGCTGCCGGGTGGCCCGCGTCGAGGGTCTCACGTTGTGGCTACAGGCCGACTAGCAGAGGAGCGAACGCATGACCGAGGGGCTGATCGTCGTCTTCGTCCTGGCCCTGCTCGTGCTCATCGTCATCTGGAAGACCGCGGTGGTGGTGCCGCAGCAGAGCGCCTACGTGGTGGAGCGGCTGGGCAAGTACCAATGGACCCTGGACGCCGGCTTCCACGTGCTCTTCCCGTTCTTCGATGCCATCCGCTATCGGCACTCGCTCAAGGAAACGGCCGTCGACATCCCCGAGCAGGTCTGCATCACGCGTGACAACGTCCAGGTCCACGTCGACGGGGTCCTGTACCTGAAGGTCCTCAATCCGGAGCGCGCCTCCTATGGCGTCGCCGACTACCTGTTCGCCATCAGCCAGCTCGCCCAGACGACCCTGCGCAGCGAGGTGGGCAAGATCGACCTCGACCGCACGTTCGAGGAACGAACGCACATCAATACCCAGGTCGTCTCCGAGCTCGACAAGGCTTCCGAGCCGTGGGGTATCAAGGTCCTCCGTTACGAGATCAAGAACATCAGCCCGCCCACCGACGTCCTGGCCGCCATGGAAAAGCAGATGCGGGCCGAACGCGAGAAGCGCGCCGTGATCCTCGCCTCGGAGGGGGAGCGGGACGCCGCCATCAACAGCGCCGAGGGCCAGAAGCAGCAGGTCATCAAGGCCTCCGAAGCCAAGAAGCAGCAGCAGATTAACGAGGCCGAGGGCGCGGCCACGGCGATCCGCGAGATCGCCGGCGCCACCGCCGAGGGAATCCGCCGGGTGGCTGAGGCCATCCAGGTCCCGGGCGGATACGAAGCCGTGCAGTTGCGCGTGGCCGAGGAATATATCCAGAAGTTCGGCGAGCTGGCCAACGCCACCGACACCACCATGATCGTCCCGGCCAGCGTGGCCGACGTCTCGGCGATGCTGGCGACCGCGATGAACATCATCGCGCGGCAGCCGCGCGGCGACGGATCTTCGGAACCGACCGGCCCCGCCCGGCCGCCCGCTCCAAGCCGCTAGGACCCGCCGGGCCTCGTTGCTTCGGCGTGCCCCGCATGCTAGAAACTGGCATTCCGAGGGGAGGCTGCGATGGACCTGACCTACTCGCCTGAGGACCTTGCGTTCCGGGAGCGGACGCGGCGCTGGTTCGAAGGCAACATGCCGCGCCAGGAGCTCAAGACGCTGGCCGAGCGCAAGGCCTGGCACCGCACGCTCTACGACGCCGGCTTCGTGGGCATGGGCTGGCCGCGTCAGTACGGCGGCCGGGACGCCACGCCCATGCAGCAGGCGATCGCGGCCGACGAGATGGCCCGGGTCAACGCGCCGCCCCCGACCAACGGCCTCGGCATCGGCATCGTGGGGCCCACCATCTTCGTCCATGGCACCGAGGCCCAGAAGCAGCGGTACCTCCGGAAGATCCTGACGGCCGAGGAGCTCTGGTGCCAGCTCTACTCCGAGCCCAACGCGGGCTCGGACCTGGCCAGCCTCAAGACGCGGGCCGACGACCGGGGCGATCACTTCGAGGTCACCGGCCAGAAGATTTGGACCAGCGGCGGGCTCAACGCCGATTGGGGCCTGCTCCTGGCCCGGACCGACGCCGCGGTGCCCAAGCACAAGGGCATCTCGTGCTTCCTCATCAGCATGCGCCAGCCCGGAGTCGAGGTGCGCCCGCTCAAGCAGATCACCGGCAGCGCGGAGTTCGCCGAAGTGTTCGTGACCCAGGCCCGCGGGGAGAAGTCCGACCTCGTCGGACGCCTGGGCCAGGGTTGGGAGATCGCGCAGACGACCCTCTCGTACGAGCGGGGCGCGAACTCGCTGGCCCGGGTCACCCGCTACGCCTCCGCGTTCAGCCAGCTCGTGAACGCCAGCAAGGTGCTGCGGCGCGGCGGCCGCCCGCTGCTGGAGGATCCCGTGGTGCGGGCCAAGCTGGGCCGCATCTACGCCGAGCTGGAGGTGCAGCGCTACGCCGCGCTCCGGGTGCTGAGCGCGCTCACCAAGGGCGAAGGGCCGGGGACGGCCTCGTCGATCACCAAGCTGTCCTACAGCGAGTTCGAAAAGCGATTCAACGAGCTGGCCCTCGAGATCCTGGGACCCTACGGGCAGACCATGGCCGGACTGCCGGAGGATCTCAACTTCCCCGTGGTGGCCTCCTCCGGTCATGGCGAGACGTGGGCCTACGCCTTCTTGTGGTCGCGGGCCGGCACGATCTACTCGGGCTCCTCGGAGATCCAGAAGAACGTCATCGGCGAGCGCGTGCTGGGGCTTCCCAAAGAGCCGCGCGCCGACAGGACGAGAGCCTGATGGATTTCACCTTCGACCAGGATCAGCAACTCCTCCGGAACGCTGCCCGCGCCTTCCTCGACGAGCACTGCACCCCCACCGCCGTGCGGGCTCTGTGGGACGACTCCCGGGGTGAGAGCGAAGCGATGTGGAAGGACATGACCCAGCTCGGCTGGCTCGGCCTCTCGCTGCCGGAGGTGTTTGGCGGAAGCGGGCTCGGGATGGTTGAGACCGCCATCGTGCTGGAGGAGATGGGACGCGCGGCCTATTCCGGTTCGTACTTCCCGACCGTGCTGGTGGCGACCTCGCTCGCGTTGGGTGGTAGCGCGGAGCAGCAAAAGCGATGGCTGCCGGCCATCGCGACGGGGAGCGCGCGGGGAACCGTCGCGCTGCTCGATGCCGAGTGGAACTGGGATCCTGACGCCGTCACGACGCGAGCCACCAAGACCGCGAAGGGCTGGACCCTCACCGGCGCCAAGCGCTTCGTGCCGTGGGCTCACGTGGCCGATGTCGTGCTGGTGCCGGCCCGCGCGCCCGAAGGCCTCACGCTGTTCGTGGTGGACTCCGCGGCAGCGGGGCTCACCCTCACCCCGGTCACCGGGATCGACCCGGGCACCCGCTGGTCGGCACTGGCGCTGCACGGGACCCCGGTGGCGGCCGACGCCGTCCTCGGCACGCCGGGCCAGGCCCGGCCTATTTTAGAGATGCTGCTCCGCCGGGGCGCGGTGGGCGCCTCCGCCGAGATGCTGGGCGCCGCCCGGCGCGCGCTCGACATGAGCGTGGCCTACGCGAAGGTGCGGGAGCAGTTCGGCCAGCCCATCGGCTCCTTCCAGGCCATCCGCCACAAGTGCGCCGAGATGCTGCTGGAAGTGGAGAACGCCCACGCCGCCACCTACTACGCGGCCTGGGCCCTCGACGCCGGCGCCGAGGACGCGCCGCTGGCCGCCTCGGTGGCCAAGGCCTACGTGGGCGAGGCCGCCCGCAAGGTCTGCGGCGAGGCCATCCAGGTGCACGGCGGCATCGGCTTCACCTGGGAGTACGATCTGCACCTCTACTTCAAGCGGGCCAAGGCGCTGGAGCCGATGTACGGCGACGCCGACTACCACCGCGAGCTGATCGTCCGCCACGTCACGGATTAAGTGTCCGCTCCGCTCGAGGGCCTGCGCGTCGTCGACCTGACCAGCTACATCGCCGGCTCGTACGCGGCGATGATGCTGGCCGACCTGGGAGCCGCCGTCGTCAAGGTGGAGTCCCTGACCGGCGACTCCTTCCGCGAGCTACCCGGCTTCTTCGGCTGGAATCGCGGCAAACGCTCGATCGCCGTCGACCTCAAGGCGGCCGACGGACGCATCATCGTCGATCGCCTGGTGAGGCAGGGCGACGTCCTCCTGGAAAACATGCGGCCGGGCGTGGCCGATCGGCTCGGGGTCGGTTACGAGCGGCTGGCGGCCATCAATCCCCGATTGATCTACGGCTCGGTCACCGCGTTCGGCTCCACCGGTCCCTACGCCGACCGGCCAGGCTTCGATCCGCTGCTGCAGGCGCTCAGCGGCGCGATGGCCCTGCAGGGCTTCGGGGGGCCACCGCTCTACATCCGCATCGCCATCACCGACTACTACGCGGCGGCCCTGGGGGCCCAGGCCGTGCTGGCCGCCCTCTACGTGCGCGAGCGGACGGGACGCGGGCAACGGGTGGAGACCTCGCTGCTACACGCGGCGATGGCCCTTCAGTCCGGCAACCTCGTCGACTACCCGGGCAAGCAGCACATCTTCCGTGACAACCCGACCTATCGCCTCTACCAGGCCGGGGACGGCCAGTGGTTCTTCCTCGCCTGCGGCAACCAGACGTTCTGGGTCAAGCTCTGCACCGCGCTCGGGCTCGAGCCCCTCGCCCACGACCCGCGCTTCGCCTCCTGGCTTTTGCGCCTGGACAACCGGGAGGCGCTGCTGCCCCTCCTGGAGAAGGCCTTCGGCGGCCAGCCGCGGGCCCACTGGCTTCGCGTCCTGGCCGAGCACGACATCCCGGCGGCGCCCGTCCAACCCCTGCTGGAGTTCATGGACGATCCCCTGGTCCGGCACCACGACATGATCCGCGAGTACGACCATCCCGAGGTCGGCCGGCTGCGGCTCATGGGTCAGCCGCTCGTGTTTTCCGAGACCAGAGCCGCCGACGCCGGGCCGCCGCCCACGCTCGGCCAGCACACGGACGAGGTCTTGCGGGAGTTGGGGTACGAGGGCGCCGCCATCACTGACCTTCGCACCCGCAAGGTCGTCGCCTGATCGACGGCCCGTGACCTACGAGACAATCCGGTCCGAGCTGGGCGAGGGGGTGGCAACGGTGACCCTCAACCGCCCCGACGTGCTGAACGCCATGAACGACGCGCTGCGGGGGGAGCTGACCCGCTGCTTCACGGCCCTGGCCGGCGACGACGACGTCCGCGTCGTCGTGGTCACGGGCGCGGGTGACCGCGCGTTCTCGGCGGGCGCGGACATCCGCGAGTTCGGGGCGCCGCAGACGCCCACGCGCTTTCGGGAGCAGCGCCGGCGTGTCGACTTCCGCCAGGCGATGGACCGCTGCGCGCAGCCCATCATCGCGGCCATCCGCGGCTATGCGCTGGGCGGGGGGCTCGAGCTCGCGCTGGCCTGTGACATTCGGATCGTCGCCGATGACGCCCAGTTGGGGCTCACCGAGATCAACCTGGCGATCATCCCGGGCGGCGGCGGCACCCAGCGGCTGCCGCGCCTGGTGGGCCGCGGCAAGGCGCTCGAGATGATCCTGACCGGCGCCCGGATCGGCGCCGCGGAAGCGCTGCGCATCGGCCTGGTGGAGCGCGTCGTGCCGGCGGGGGAGCTCACGGCTCACGTCGGTGAGTTGGCCCGGGCGCTCGCCGGGAAGGCGCCGGTGGCCCTGCGCTACGCCAAGGAGGCGGTGGTGAAGGGCTTGGAGTTGCCGCTGGCCGACGGCCTCCGGCTGGAGAACGACCTGGCCACGCTGCTCCGCACCACCGAGGATCGAATCGAGGGCGCCCGGGCCTTCCTGGAGAAGCGCAAGCCGCGCTGGACAGGCGCATGACCTTCGCCTACTACGCGCGCCTCAGTCGCGCTCAGCAAGCGATCTACCGCAAGAGCGACGCCGTGGCCGAGGTGCGCCTGCGGCGGCCCGACGTGCTGCACCCGCTCGTCGAAGATCTGGCGGCCGCGCTGGCCGCCGAAAGCCGCCGGGACACCCAGGCGGCCAGCGAGCGGCTCCTCCGGGGACTGACGCACGAGCTGGGGATTCCGCCCGTCGCGGTCCAGGTGCTGGCCGCCCGCCCCCACCGGCGCTGGGGCGAGCTGCACGGCCTCTACACGAATGAGCCCCGCCGCATGCCAAAGGTCCAGCTCTGGATGCGGACGGCCAAGCAGCGGCGGGTCGTCGCCTTCCGCACGTTCCTGCGCACGCTCCTGCACGAGCTCGGGCACCACGTCGATTACACGCTGCTGAGGCTCCGGGACTCGTTCCACACCGAAGGCTTCTACAAGCGGGAGTCGAGCCTGTTTCACCAGCTCGTTCCCAGAGAGGGAACTGCCATGCCGACGATGGAAGAGTACGCCAAGCAGCCTGTGACCGAGCGCCTGGCCCGACTCGAACGCACCACCGACGAGCTGGCCGCCGCCATCCGCGGCCAGAGCGAGGCCGCGCTGGCCCGCCGCCCCGATCCCAAGAACTGGGCGGCCAAGGAAGTCGTCTGCCATCTCCGCGACACCGAGGAGCTGTTCCAGGGCCGCCTGGAGCAGATCAGGACGCTGGACGGGCCGCGCTTCATCCCACTGAGCCCCGACACGCCCGATCGCTGGGCCGAGGAGCGCCAGTACTCGCGGAACGACCCTCAGGAGGCGCTGGGGGCGTTTCGCCGGCGGCGCGAGGAGACGCTGACCGTTCTCACGAAGCTCGCCCCCGAGCAATGGCAACGAGCGGGCCTCCACCCCACGCGCGGGCGGATGACCGCCGAGGACGTCCTCACACTCATGGCCTGGCACGACGACAACCACCTCGATCAGCTCCGGCGCGCGCTGCAGGGCAAGGCCTAGTCGATCCGGCGGCAGGCCTCTGAGAGTCCGGCCGCTCAGTCTTCCACCACCACCACCACGACGCCTCCGCGCCCTTCTTCATAATCGTCCGTTTTCGTTGACCACGGGCCTGGCATCGCGCGTGCGTAACGACCTGGTCGCTCGCCGAGCGAGCGGAAGGGGAACGATATGCGGGAGTCAGGCATCTCGATCGCTCGCACGCCCATGCTGGCCGCGGCAGTGCTCGCGGCCGCCCTCGTGGCCGCGCTCGCGATCGTCGAAGCAGTCAGCGACAGCGAGACCCGACGCCCGCCGGGGATGATCGCGCCCTGGGCGGACTACATCCTCGCCCTGGACGAGGCCCTCGCCGCGGGTGACGTGAGGGCCGCGCGGTGGGCGTACCAGGAGGCGTACAACGCCGCGCTGGGCAGCCGGCGGTGGGAGGCCATGGCCGACATCGGCGACGCCGCGCTCCGGCTGGGCGACGCCCGGCGGGCGCGGACCACATACCTCACGGCGGCCTTTCGCGCGCGCGGCGTGCGGTCGCCTGACGGCGTGCTGCGCGCCGTCGAAGGGTTCGTCGCCCTCGGTGACGAGCAGGCGGCGCAGCGCTGGCTGCGTGAGGCCGAGGATCTGGCCGCAGGCGACGCGAGCACACACGCACGGGTTCGCACCGCTGCCCATCGCTTCGCCGAGCGATCAGCGACGGCCGGGTCGCCATGAGGGACATCGCCGGTGTCCGGCGGCACTGACTCCACGCCTATGGGCCCCGAGGACAGGACCGCCAGCCTGCGGCAGCTTGAGGAGGCGCTGAGGCGGCGGCCGAGCGATGTCAGCACGCGAGAGGCCTGGCGGCCAAACGATATGTGGGCCCGCGTCATGGTCAGGAGATGGTTATGACGGTGGACATCTTTGTGACGTGGATTCTCGTGGGGCTCCTTACGGGCTCGCTGGCCGGGATTATCCAGAGGAACGGCTGGCACGGTCTGATGGCGGATCTCCTCCTCGGTCTCTTTGGCAGCGGTGGGGCGAGCTGGATTGCTTGGGCCCTGGGCCTCCCGCCGAGCGGCGGGATGCTCACGACGGCTGCCATCGCATTCTTCGGAGCGGCTCTCATCCTCGTTGCCGAGAGCAGGGGCTGGTCTGCGCCGGCGACCTCAGCACCCCCGAGGGCATGCCCAGGGTCGCCGGGCCGCGATAGCCGACACCGATTGCTGCTGGCGCTGTCGCTGGCCCTGTAGTAAGCGCGCTCCTGGGGGCCGATGCGGCGGCGGTCAGACGTGAGCTTATCAAGTTCAGAAGGATCAAGTTACCCACGGGCCACCTCCGCAGCGGGGCGGCGAGTATCGGCGAGCTTCCAGAGAAGTTCCAGAGTCTGGGAGTCGGATCACCGCCGCCACCACCACCACCACCAACCACCTCGATCGTGGCCGTTAAGTGCCCGCCTTTACGACGGTCGAACGTGGCAAAGCAGTTGCTCATTCGCCCCCACTGGGACGGGAGGCCGTTGACAAGCCCGGGCGACGCGCCTAGGGTCAACGCACTCGGTAGAGTCAAGCCCGGCGCGATAGCAGACCTCGATGAGGAGCCAGGAGGGCAAAGGAGGACGGAAACTCAGGCACTTACCAGCGACCGCCACGTGCACCTTTCCAGAGGGAGGGCCGGACATGGCCGTAATCACTCGGTACGAGCTGAGGGTCGAGGGACTCCTGAACGGGCCTCTGGTGTCCAACCCCGACGAGGTCGCCTTGTTCAAGAAGACCTTGACCGAGGTTGCACCAAAACAGGGGGAAGGGGGGCCCGGATCGACCGCCCCGTGGCCTGAGGGCTTCGTGCTGCGGGGGTACACGCCGTACATCTGGAAACCTGAAGGCTTTGATCACGCTCACGGGAACCACACGATGCTCTCGTTCCATGCCGAGGTCGCGATCATTTTTGAAGGCTCATCGCACGTTCCAGCGACTCAGGAGCGCGCGCGACAGGAGTACGACTGGTTCCTGGCCCATGACGGGCTGACGTGGTGCCAGGACCTGATGGCGAGACTTGAGACCCTCAACAACCTTAAGACCCTCAACGACCACGACAGCTTCGCCGCGAAGCTCGTCGAGCGTATCCACATGCGGCGATTCCACTGGTACATCGGCAATGGCGGCAGCTAAGACCCTACGCCAGAGCGGTGTTCGCCGTCTGCTCCTCGGCGTGCTCGGAGCGGCCCTTCTCGGGGCCGCTCCCTTCGCCGAGGCGGCCGAAAAGGTCTTCGTCTACGCCATACCCGGGGCGCCGGAAACCCTGGACTCGGCCAAGGCGACGACCGAGCGGTCGATCCGGGCCACCTGGCTCCTGTGCGACGCGCTGCTGAACATCTCGAAAGACGGACAGTCCCTGGAACCGGGTCTGGCGGAGTCCTGGACGGCTTCGCGCGATGGGCGGCAGGTCAGCGTGAAGCTGAGGCGCGGCGTGCTGTTCCACGATGGAGGGCTGGTCGACGCTGCTGCCGTCAAGGCAAGCTTTGAGCGTCAGTTCCGGCCCAACCACGCGCTGTACAGCTCCGACACCAGGAACACCAAAGAGAAATTGTTGAGCGATCTTCACTGCTGTCCAGGTTAGACGGGATCCGGCGCGGAGACCATGCGGTTTCCGGGGAAATTGGACGAGATTGGGCGGGGACCGGATCAGGTTGGCGGGTCCTGCTGTCCCGATTAGCCAAGGT